>ERZ869991.75-NODE-75-length-27766-cov-10.217451_pt1 | contig 27766 bp, 27 predicted proteins | sample MGYA00520862_ERZ869991 | MGnify/ENA primary metagenome ERZ869991 (study PRJEB32232, sample SAMN07284978) | human gut metagenome | biome: human-associated habitat; material: feces | host: Homo sapiens | place: Tanzania | collected 2014-08-11 ...
CTGGTGATACCGTTTTGGGGGTATTTTAATTAATGATTGTGAACATTCTGTTATAATTTTTTTTAAACACTAGCAAAAAAAGTTTTTCTCATGTATTATGTCATGCATATCCCAAAATTATGGAAATGAATATGCAACTATTAATAGAAAAAGAATTGAAATCGACAGATAAGATTTTAAAGCCAGACTTTAATTCTAAATCTGGACGAGAATTATTAGCGTTTTACTTGCAAACTAAATTTAGACAAATCTATTTGTATGACAAAAAACAAGAAGTTCCTATTATCAACTTAATTAATGCGGATTTTATCAATAAATTTTGCAGAAGATTGATAAATAAACCAACAAAGCATTTGTTAATTGGTATCACGGGTGAATCTGCATCAGGCAAATCAACAATTTGTCGAGAAATCAAAAATGTAATTGAAAGATTTCATATGCCTGTAACGGTATTAAGTACAGATAATTATTTTAATGATATTTCTGCTCTTATTAATAAATATGGTTCTTTTGATAATTTAAGAGATAATGGTTACGATGTAGATGCTCCAACTAGTTTTCAGCTTGATATTTTGAAATCTGATTTAGAAGATTTGGCTAATGGTTTAGATATAAAAGCTCCAATGTACCTTCCGAATGGTACAGGTGTTTCAATGCCGAAAGCAATAGATGTATGTTCTCAAAAGATAATTGTTGTTGAAGGTATTGCGACAATGTATGAACAAGTTAAGGATGCTTTTGATATAAAAATTTATGTTGAAACAGAAAACGAACTAAGAAAAAGTCGTTTTATGAGCCGTGCAACAGAAGAAAGAAATCAAAGTGAAGATAATGCTTTGAAACATTGGCATTATATTACAGATGCTGGTGAAAAATATGTTAAGCCATTCCGCTCAGAGGCAGACTTGGTTTTGAATGGTAATTCTGATTTGAATTATTTTGCAAAAACTTTGGAATATATTTATACAATTACGAATAATTTCCAATAGATAGAAGGTTTGCGACGTAGAGCTTGTTTTTGTGCGAATTTATACAATTCGTTCAAATAATAACATTTGTAAATAAGACCGAATAAGTATTTCTTTTTTTTAAGAAAAAATATATAATCTTTACAAGAGTGCATGTTTATTCTAAAAATATGGTATAAAAAGGATACAGAAATTGCTAAATAATTTTGAAAGTTTTGACAATTCAGAAACAGCAACTAAAAAGGACATTGTTATTCAAGAACGTGTAGAGCTTGTTTCTTCTCATATGTACAAGCAATTTTTGGATTATCAGCACGCAACTGTTAATACCAACGAGATTTTTGCTCGTATGGTTGATTGTTTGGAATTGGTTTCTAACAATTTAAAACAATCTTTCTCTTCTCGTGGTGTTACTACTCAAAATATCTATGTTGATACTGATGCTTTAAAATCTGTTGCGATGATTAATATCCTTTGGCATAGTATAAGTTTTACTACTCGTTGTAATTATAAGCCTCAAGCATTGTTCAGAGATGATGGAAGACATGTGTTTTCCAATCGTATAATGGCGATTAGGGGTAATTATAATGAAATTATTAAAGATGCAAAAGATAGAGATGAAGAAATTGTCAAGCTTTTGGAAAACGAAATTGCATCATTATATGTTCCAGCAGATTCTAGCAGAAAATGTGTATTCAAAATTAAACATACGGGTCAAGAATTTGCTCTAAACCAGATTGATGCCCCACGAGAAGTAGTCTTAAAGGTTGTTGAAACTGTTTGTGGTGGAGGTTTGTATCACCAAGACGGTTCATTGAAGAGTTTTATTGTTTAAGATTTTTTGACATATAGTTAGAAATTATTATTATTTATTTGTAAGGGTATTAGGTGTATTAATGAAATTACAAGAGAAGCTTAAAGAATACGAAAATCAATATTTGTTCCTAAGATGGGCAACAGGTGGTGAATACGGTAAACTAATGTATGTTGGTGAAGATTTTGTTGAATTCAATATTATTGATGTTGATACAATGTCTTACCGTGAAACTGCTTTGATTTATGCACCTTTGATTTTGGAAGTGTCGATTGGCGGTGCGGATGTGGCGAGAATCCTTGCAGAAGTTTCTTCTAAAATGTCATAGCCAAGATTTTGAAAATTAGTCAAAAAAAAAGTCACAACTTATTGCGACTTGAACAATAATCTTGGGAGGAGATTTTGGGATAGTTTGTACATGCATGATATGTCAAGCATGAAAATTTGGTTATTATATAAGTCAAAATTTTAACAAAAATTTACAAAAGAAAGATTTTGTGGTATAATAGTTATATGGAAAAGAATTTGAATATATTAATAATTAATGGTCCGAATATCAATATGCTAGGGGTTAGAGAGCCAGAAGCATATGGTTCTAAGTCGTATAAAGATTTAGAAATGGAGTTGCATGAATACTCTTTTGAGCTAGGTGTAAATTTGGAAATTTTTCAGAGCAATTTCGAGGGCGAAATTGTCGAAAAAATTCAGTATGCTCTAGGTAATTATGATGGTATAGTCTTGAACGCAGGGGCATACACTCACACGAGTATTGCGATTCGTGATGCTTTGACTTCGGTAAAAATTCCGACTGTTGAAGTTCATATTTCAAATATTTATAAACGTGAAGAATTCCGCCACAAGTCAATGTTTGCAGATGTTTGTGTGGGGCAGATAACGGGGTTCAAAATTGATAGTTACAAACTTGGACTACAAGGGCTGGTTAATTTCTTAACCAGCGCTAATGACTAAAGTAGTTCAGTCTTATTTTTTTGCAACAAATTCTTGGTGCATTTTTTCAATCATTTTCAAAGTATCTTCTTCGCCGTGAGTTTCAGCGTATTTGTCGATAGCTTTGTTGATTTCTTGTGCTAATTTTGGATTCTTTTCCAAGAATTTCATGTCATTTTCAATAGAGTCTGATGCTATTTGGGATTTTCCAAGAGCAGCAGCTGGCATGTTTGCAAGGTCTTTGATTTCTTTAGTCTCAGCATTAGAAGCTGGAGCAACTTCTGGGGTTGTAACTTCTTCAACAGATGGCTTTTGAATGCCTTTGAAATTCACGCTGTTTAGTTTGTTGTCGATTTCTCTCATAGTATCACCTTACTTTCAGAAAATTTTTCTTTTTCTAAGATCATGTTTTTGTTTAGAAAACGCCTAAATAAATTTTTTTGCTACTTTAATAAACAAAAATTACAAAAATTTACATGTAATTTTCAAAAATTTTTCATGTTATGATGTATTATATACTATAAAAGGATGTAATGCAAATTATGAACTTAGAAAAATTAGCAAAAGAGTTATGGTGGTCTTTAACAGCATTTAGAACAATAAATGAATTACCAGATTCTGTCATTTTTGTTAATTATGATGGGATTATTGAGAGAGTTAATTCAAAAGCGAAGGAATGTTTTGGCATTATTATAGATGAATTGAATCCTCCAAAATTGAACGATTATATCAAAGATGGTATGGATATAATTAATTTATCTATAAGAAATCAAAAACCTATTGCAGCGGTTGCAACAATTCCAGGACGAGAATTTCATATTGAGTTGAATGCAGTAAAACGAGGTCACGGTTATTGTTTGTCAGTTCGTGATTTGACAAAACTTACAGATGAAATAGTTACAGAAGAAAAAATCGCACGTTTTAATGGTGAAAAAAATGCAATGCTTGTTAAACTTGAAGGAGATATAAAGTCTCCAATCTCTTCTATTACAGGCTTTTCACAAGGTTTGCTTGATGGCATCGGCGGAAATTTGACCGAAAAACAAGCAAAATATATTAAGATAATTAATTCAAATTCAAATGATTTATATCATTTTATGGATAAGTTGTTAGAATTTACTGAATCTGAATCTTCATTGTATAAGTCAATGTATCAAAATTTCGATGTTGTTCAAATTATAAAGGGAATTGCATCTGAGTTTGAAAAAGAAATTCAAAATAAAAAAATCTCATTTGAAATTGAGGCTGACGGTTTGGAAAAAAGAACTGTTTATTCTGATTTAAAAGCGGTTGAAAAAATTGTTCGTAATATTTTAGAAACTTCTGTTTCAATGACAGAAACTGGTTTTATTTTAGTAAATATTTCTAGACCAGATGAAGTTACAGCTTCAACTTTTGGTTTGTCGGCTGAAAATATTTCAAAATCACATGTTCAAATTACATTGAAAGATACAGGTGTTGGATTTGCCGAAGACGAAATGAAATTTTTGTGTGATCCATATGCACAATTAGAAAAAGGTAAGAAGAATTTTGTACGTTCTTTGAATTTAGGTAGTGCAAGTATTTTGACAAAGAGAGCTAATGGGTTTATCAATATCCAATCAGAAGCCAATAAAGGCACTAGATATGATATAATTCTCCCTGCTGAAAAGGATTAAGATGAGTAACGTAATTCTAAAAAATGTTAGAAAAACTTATGACAATAGCAAAACTGTAATCAACAATGTTAATTTAGAAATTAAAGATAAAGAGTTTGTAGTTCTTGTTGGTTCTTCTGGTTGTGGAAAATCTACACTTTTGCGTATGATTGCAGGGTTAGAAGATATTACAACTGGCGAAATCTATATTGGTGACAGAAAAGTAAATAATGTTCCTCCAAAAGATAGAGATATTGCATTTGTTTTTCAGAGTTATGCTCTTTATCCTCATATGACTGTTAGAGAAAACATTGCCTTTGGTTTAAAGATGAGAAAAGTTGATAAGGCAACTATTGAGAAAAAGGTTCAAGAAGCTGCTGAAATTTTAAATCTTGGAGAATATTTGGATAGAAAACCAAAACAATTGTCTGGGGGGCAAAGACAGAGGGTTGCTTTGGGTCGTGCAATTGTAAGAAATCCAAAAGTTTTCTTGATGGATGAACCGTTGTCTAATTTGGATGCTAAATTGCGTGTTCAAATGCGTTCAGAGATTAAAAAACTCCACGAGAAACTTCAAACAACTTTTATATATGTAACACACGATCAGACTGAAGCTTTAACTATGGGTGATAGGATTGTTGTTTTGAATAACGGTGATATTCAGCAAGTTGATTCCCCAGATGAAATTTACAATAATCCAAAAAATACATTTGTTGCTGGGTTTGTTGGTTCTCCTCAAATGAATTTTATAAATGGAAAAGATTTAGGTTTGGACGAAAATATTTTATATGGTATTAGACCAGAAAAAGTTACAAAAGCAGATGGCGACATAAAATTGACCGTTGATGTTGAAATTTCTGAAATGCTTGGAAGTGAAAAAATTGCATATTTTAATATTGGCGATAAAAAATGTTCCGCTAGATTGGATTCAGATGTTCAAATTGGCAAAACTTTAGATTTGTCTATGTGCAGTTCTGATTTGTACAAATTTGATGCCAAAACTGGTGAAAGAATTTATTAGTATCTTTTTTGTGAATTGATGTCGTCTATCCAGATTACAGTTACTTCTGTTTTGTTGTAAAACGGATTGTACCAGTGGCTTTCGTCAGTAAAATCGACCATGGCATCGTAGTATGCAATTTTTTCTGCGAGTTTTTTAGTATATTCTAATAAATCTGTCATAAATTTCCTAACTATCATAATAGCTTTATTATTTGCGTTTGGGTTGTTTTAATAATCCCCGAAAAGTATTGAATATTCCTTTGTATCGTTCTTCTATTAGGTTAGCTATATTGTCTATTGTGAGGATTTTTAAACTTATTTATTTTGTATTTGTACAAAAAGAGGAGTTTTTAATTATGACAAACAAGTTGAAGGGTACAAAAACCGAACAAATTTTGATAAATTCTTTTGCAGGGGAATCACAAGCGAGAAATCGATATACCTATTTTTCAAAAATTGCGAAGGAAGAAGGTTATGAGCAGATTTCTGAAATCTTTCTTCTTACCGCAGAAAATGAACTTGAGCATGCAAAACTTTTTTATAAACATATTGGAAATAACAATAACGCACATGTTGATGCGTTTTATCCTTTTGAATTTGGTACAACTGAAGAAAATTTGAAAAGTGCAATTTCTGGAGAGGAAGAAGAATTTAGCGTTCTGTATTATAATGGAGAATTAGTTGCGAAAGAAGAAGGTTTTGATGATATTTCAGATACTTTCCGTCATGTTCGTGTATCAGAACAACATCACGCAAAACGTTATAGAGAGCTGTTAGAAAATTTAACAGATGGAACGTTATTTAAAAAAGATAGAAAACAAGAGTGGATTTGCCGAAAATGTGGATATGTTTATTTCGGAGTGGAAGCACCGTTGACTTGTCCATCTTGCCATCATCCAAGGGCTTATTTTGAGCTTTTGTGTGAAAAATACTAGATTTGGAGGAGCTTTTTTTATTGCACTAAAACGGCATATTATACTATAATGTTTATAATATGAAGAGAAAATGGAAAGTATTAACTTTAACGGGAATTTTGGCTGTAACTTGCGGTTTATATACGTGGGGAATTCCTGCTGTTGTTAATATAAAATCTCATAAAAGTTTTATAGAACAAAAAGTTTTTGAAAATTCTGGATTCATTGTTGATATTGGGAATCCAGAACTTTCTATGGGTGTATTCCCATCTGTTTGGGTGAAGAGTGATAATATTTCTATTCTAAACTCTGATGGAACAAAAGCTCTGTCTATTGATAATCCGCAATTAAAAATAAAATTATTCCCTCTTTTGTTTAAGAAAATAGAAATTGCAAATGTTTCAGCGACAAAAGAAGATATAAATTTTGTTTTAACAAAAGATTCAAAATTCTTGTTAGGTCAATATCCTCTTGATTTAAAGTTAAAAAAGGATAATAAATTTACCTTGAATAAAATTGATTGGGATTTAGGTTCGTATAATATTTCTTTAGCAGATAATCTAAATAATCAACAAGTTAAGCTTCAAGGCAGATATTTTGAACATGGTAAATATGTTCAGAATAAGCATATCAAATTTTCAACAGAAGGCAGTTTTGAAGTTGGTAAAAAATCTACGGATTACATGACAGATGTTTCTTTGGATTTCCCATTGAATCATTTTACAGAAGATCAATTGATGATTATGGGTCGAGTTGATAATTTTGATTTGGCTTCAATTTCAGATTATGTAAATATTTTGAGTTCTGGAAGGATTAAAAAAATGGGCGGAATTGTTAACTATTCTGCTTCAACAACTCCAGATAAATTCGGTCATAAGAAAATTGAATCAACCTTGCGAACTAATAATCTCGTAATCGAAGGTAAAGATAAGGCTTCTTCAATAATTTATCCAAAAGAGTTAACTGCGAAATTGAATTTCAGAACTATTGAAAATGGAATTCATTTTGAAAATACAAGTTTACAGTCTGACAAAATTCACGCATTTGTTGATGGAAAAATTTTTAATATCGGTGAAAAAGTTCCTAATTTGAATATCACGGCAAGCGTTGAAAATACCCGTTTGGAAGATGTTGTAGCCATCCTTCCTGGGTCAGAAAAATTGTTGCCTGATTTCAATTTATATAAATTGAAAAAGTATGTTTTTTATGGTGACGGAGAAGGAAAGGTTTCTTTCCGAGGAAAAGCTAACCGCCCTCATTTGAAAGGGTATGTAAAATTAAGCAACGCATATTTGATAAAACCTTTGCGTGGAGCTCCAGATAAGGCAAGTATTGATTTGAATTTCAATGAACAATTGATGGATTTGAACGTTTTTGTGCCAACATCTGTGGGTCAAAATGTAACAGTAAAAGGTAAGGTTAAAATTGATGGTTCAAAATATTCAGAACTTTTTATCAAAAGCACCGATTCTGTAATTCTTGAACCTGTGGAAGAAATTTTAAATCCTTTGCATGAGATTTTGAAATTCCAACTTGGACCAGTTCCAATGATGAAAATTTCTGGGATTGGAAATATTGATATGCACTCTGCGGGGAAAAAGGTAGATCCTCATATTTGGGGGAAAATTACATTCCGCAATGCAACTGCTTCATTTAACGATGTGCATAATTTGGTGTTGAATAATGGTTCTGGTGAAGTTGTTTTTGATGACACAAAAGTTAGTTTCCGTTCATACAAGGCTTTTATCAATGGTAAACCAGTAGAAATAAAAGGTAATTGTGTTGTTCTTGGAGATTTGAATGTTTATGTTACTGCTAAAGGTCAAAGTATCCAAAAGCTTGCGAAAACAATTAATACTTCTCCAATTTTAGTTGATGTACAAAAAGCAATTGCTCCTTTCACTAATCCAACTGGGGTTGCGGATGTATTTTTGCATATTTATGGCAAAGTCAAAAATGCGGATGAAGTTGTATTCAACGAAGATTTATTTTCAAAAGGTACTGTAACATTGCACAATGCTACAACTGTTATGCAAGATACTTATTTACCTTTTACGAAGGTAAATGGAGTTGTTAATTTTGACAAATACAATTCTGATTATGACGTAAATGGTTTTGTCAGAAATTCAAAGATTTATGTAAAAGGTACTGGAGAAAAAAATCAGATTGATTTAGTTGCAAAATCTCAAAAGTTTGCGATAAAAGATTGTAATGATTTGCTTTATCCAACAACAGAAATGCCATTCAAAAAAGAAATAGGAATGCTGAATGCATCTTTTGTCGGTTCTTATAAGGGTATTGCTGATGGTGGAGAGCTTGATTATGACAAAGTTAAAGTTGATGGAAAATTTATTCCAAATATGAATACTAATGCTCCTATTCGTTTGAATGGTGGAACTTTCACTATTCGAAATGGTGTGTTAAAGACTTCTAACTTGAAGGGTTTATTCAATAATAATCCATTTAATCTTACCCTTACAATGGCTGATATTTATGATTCGATGACTATTGCTAGTTCTGTATTTAATTTCAAAAACTTTGATATAAGTTCTGTAAATGAGATTAAAAAACAAGTAAAACTGCCTAAACAATATGCTGCTCAGCTTGATAATATTACGGATATGAAGGGTATTGTTGATATAAGCGGAACTATAAATAATGGTAAAATCTGGTCTAGTACAAATTTGAAAGACACAAGTTTTGTATATAAACCATTAGGTGCAGTTGTGAGAATTCTCAATGGTGAAGCAAATATGAGGGGAGATACCTTATATCTAAAACGTGTAAATTCCAGAGTAAGCTCAATGCCTGTTTTTGTTGATGGAAGCGTTGCCGATGTATTTGGAATTCCAAAACTAAATCTTTTAGTTAGTGCAAAACCTACTCAAACTTTCTTTGATAGATTTATAAATAATAAATCTGTATATCCTGTAAAATTAAAAGGTGATGTTAATTTTAATTCAAAATTGAGAGGGCCAATTGATAGAATTTCTGCTCATTCAAATTTGAATATAGGGGAAAATTCTTCAATTTATTATATGGGTGCGACTTTGGCTGGAGCTCCAAATGGTGCGGTAAGTACAGGAGAATTGACGACAAATCCAGTTTCTGTTGTTTCAGATGTTGTACTAAGACCAAATTCTGTTCATATTGATTCTTTAAAATATAATCAAACAATTATGTCGCAAAGCCAGAAAAAATCTATTCAAAATCAGCTTGTGGCATCTGGTGATGTGACTTTGTTGAATGATAACGTTTTAGGATTTAAAAATTTCAAGGTAAAAACTTCAAATCCTACAAATGCTAAAATTTTCAATGTGCTATTGAAAAAACCGACAATTAAACAGGGCGTATTCACAACAGATTTAACTTTGAATGGAACATCTTTAGCTCCTAAAATTTTGGGCGACTTAAATATTTCAAGTGTCGATATTCCGCTTTTGGATGCAACAATTAGAGATATAAATATCAACTTTAAGAATGATTATATCGATATTTTGACTAAGGGTGTAATTTTAACTAATGATATTGTTATGAAGGCGAAGGTTGTAAATAATCCTACACCTCCGTTTGTTATTGAAGATGTAAATGTTCAGATGGATGAACTTAATTTGAATGTAGTAACTCAAGCATTGAGTGATTTTGAGGCTGATAATACTAGAAATAAGCATTTGTCTTTGTCATCTGCAAATTCTGTTCCAATGCCAATTGATCAATTAGTAATAAAAAATGCTCAATTGAATGCGGATAAAATCTTAATCAAAAAAGCAACGGCAACTAACTTCTCTTCTAATATGTCACTTAGTGAAGATAATGTTGCGAAGATAAATGATTATCATTTTAATATAGCTAATGGTGAAGTGAATGGAAAAATAAATTATGATTTGAAAACATTTAGCGGAAATGCAGAAATGACAATCAAAAATGCGGATGCTCAAATCATAGGTGAAAACTTCTTTGATTTGCCAGGACAAATGTACGGGCATGTTACTGGAGATATGCACTTGTCTTGTAATGGTTTATCAAGTGTTGAGTGTGTAAATACGTTGTCTGGTGGTGGAAATTTTGAAGTTCGAGATGGTAGAATGCCAAAACTTGGTTCTTTGGAATATTTGTTAAAAGCAGGAAACTTAATCACTGGTGGTATTACGGGACTTTCAATTAATGGTATTATAGATTTAATCACTCCATTAAAAACAGGAAACTTTGATAAAATTAGTGGAGAAGTGAAAGTTGAAAATGGTATTGCGAGTGATATTAATGTTTATTCAAGTGGTAAAGATTTGAATATGTATATGACTGGTAATTATAACCTATCAACGTTTGTTGCCGATATGGAAGTATATGGTAGTTTGTCTAAAAATTTCTCTACGTTGTTGGGAAAAATTGGAAATTCATCATTGAATAGATTATTTAATACTATTCCAGGAATAAATATTAATGACATAAATCCATCTTCGACAAGTAAAATAAATAAAATTCCTAATTTTGAGAAGGCGAATGTTTTGAGAGTATTCAAGGCTGAAATTTTTGGTGATATTAACGGAAGTAATTATGTAAAGAGTTTCCGTTGGATAAAAAATTAGCTTTGTGTGACGTGGTAATTCCTCCCTCTCCGATGGGAGAGGGATAGAGGGAGAGGGGTTGAACTTGTTTGGCAAGAGATTTTTCGCTTAGTTCAGGATGACGTGGTAATTTTTCCCTCTCCGATGGGAGAGGGATAGAGGGAGAGGGTCAGATTGAAAAAATGAAGAACCCTCTCTTGAAATTGTATCTTTTCGCCAACGGCTCAAAGACAATTTCACTCTCTCCCTCGGAGAGAGTTGTGCGCAACTGTCATTCCGAACTTGTTTCGGAATCTCTATCCGTACGCTTAAGTTAGAGATCCTTCGCTTTGCTCAGGATGACGAATGCGTAAAATCTTTGTCAAATCCAGTCATTGCGAGCGAATGCGAAGCAATCCAGCTATTTATATAGTTTGTAATAAAATTAGCCCCTAAACTCTAATTGTAACGAAATGTAAAGTTGAATTTAAAATCGCTGAAACCCAGTTATAATGCCCTATATGATATGATATGATATGATGTGGTGGGGTGGGGCAATTTTCTTATCTAAAATTTTTTCTAATAGATGTAAGGGAAAATAATTTTAAATTTCGGGGAAATTTTAAGAAAGGAAAATTTATATTGAAAAATAAAATATTAGGTTTTATTTTTAGGGCTATTTTACCTAAAAAAATTAAGGCCCCAATGCTAAGAAAAGCCTTTCAAAAAGCTCCAACTGCGGATTGTGGCATATTTGCAGAGGCAAAAAAGGGTAATCGAGCTATGCACAACTCTATAAAACAGAATAGAGAAATTGGTAGTGCGATTAACCCTGATGATTTTAAAGAAACTCTGAATGCTGACAACGAAGCAATGGCTGTTATGAAGGGAATGTTTGCAGAAGCCAAGCCTGTACAAGTCAAAGGGTTGTACGATCCACCACCACAAAATGCTAAAAAAGGCATTTTTACGGAGTTTACGGAAAAATCAGGGCGTGCGATTGACGACGAGGAAATGATTATTCCTTCAGATTTAGTTTAAAAAAATATATTAAATAAAAAGGATAAGGTAAAAATATAAAAGGAGGAAAAAATTATGGGTTCATTTTTCGGAAAAGTTGTAAGAGTTGGTTTAAATGCTGTTACTCCAAAGTATTCACACGGATGGGCATCCCCAACTAATAAGGGTCTTAGTAAATTAATTAATGGTACTCAAAAAGATGTTGGTAATGGAGTTATTAGATTTCAATATGGCTTGAAACATAAAGTAGTGAACGCAGGTTATAATGAATCTTTGCATAAATATCATGATTTAGCAATTTCACCTTATACTGCTCCAGGTCAATTGCAAAATATTTATGACAAAGTTCCTAGATGTTTACATCAAGCAATGAGGGAATTATCTGACTTGATGAGCATGGGTGCGAAAGTTTAATGAAAATTTTGCCAATAATTAAACGATTTGTAAAACCAAGTCAAAAGGTTTCTGAAGTTGCAACGGCTGCAAAATCTGTTGTTCAGACTACTGCTCCAAAAGTTGAAGCGGAAACAAATCCATTTCTTGAATGTATTTATGAAATATATGCAAAAGATGGAGTTTCCAGAGATGTTGTCGATAGGATAGTTCTCGGGGGTGAAAGACAACGGTTTTATCGTTATGTAGGAAAAGATGAACTCCAGAAACTTTTGACAGGACAAAAAGTGACAAGTTCCAGACCTTGCCACGGCGGACATTTGACGGACGTTACTTCTGATCCAAATTATGGAAAAATTCCAACTATCGGCAAGTATCGATTAACATTTAAAGATAAGGCTGAATTTTCTCCATATCCGCTTGGCAAAGATAAAAATTCACGTATAATTGAACATGATTTAAAGGATTCAGAATACTATATTCGTGGCGGATATGATATTTCGGATATTGAAAAAATCGAAAGAAAGTCTGAAGACGGCTCATTCCATTTGTTGAATTTATTTGGCTAATAGTTTCATAAAATATCTAGAATTTAAACAAGATTTATTTCTTTTTTGCAATTATTATGATTGGAGAATAAGTTAGTTTATTTTCTGGATATTTTTTTGAATACTTGTCGCAAAAGTCTTTTACTTTTGCAATTGTCCATGTTTTTTCAGAAAGAGAATTAACCCCTGTTTTCTTCATATGGGCTAAAAGTTCTAGTGGGGTTTTGAATTTTAATTCCTCATAAAATTGTTCAATATATATAATCTCAAAACCTTGATTTTTTAGAACCTCTTCAATTTCTTTTTCTGTAAGATATTTTAGGCTAAGTCCTGTTAAATTCGTAATCTCTTTAAAATTTTCAGGGGCAAAGGTTGAAAATGCTAAAATTCCATCGGTTTTTAAGTTGCTAGAAATAGTCTGAATTGCTTTTTCTAACGATGGGAACCATTGAAACATCGCATTTGAGATTATTAAATCAACTTTTTTAGGCGGTTTGATTTTTAGTGCATTTCCGCAAAAGAAGGTTGATTTAGGAATGAATTTTTTGACGTAATGTTTTGATTTTTCAACCAAATCGTTTGCAAAATAGTTTGAAAAATTTAACTCTTTTGCAATTTGTTTTGTCAAAACTCCTGTTCCAGAGCCAAGCTCTAAGATGTTTTCAAATGTTGTAGAAATTTTAGATAACTCAAATACTAACTTAGATGCCATCAATATTTGAACTGTGGCATTTTGGTCGTAATCTTGCATACTTTTTTCAAATTGTTTTTTTATGTGTTTGTTATCTATTTGCATTCTAAAATCTCATTCCATTTAGAGTAGTGGTAGAACGGGAAATGCCCGTATGGTAAATTTAAAACTCTCACTTTATTTTGGTTGTGGCTGGCAATTTGATTTTTCGGTGGAATAATTTTATCAAAATCGCTAACAATCGCAAAATCATAGAATTTTTGTATTTCTAATTCTTTGTGGTTTTTAATTTCAGTGTATAAGTTTTCTAGTTCTGATACCCTATTCCCAATGGTTCTTCCTACTGGTGTTTTGCTGTATTCTTGAAATTCTTCTTCTGTTTGAAAAACATTTTTATAAAACTTTCCTTCAAGTCCTATTTTTGCATGTTTAAGTGTCAATTCAAACATTTTTATAGGGATTCCAAATTCATTATCGACAGGTGAAATTGTTCCATTGATTGCCATTTTGTATTCAAAATCGGAAAATAAATTTTTGAATAAATTTGCAACAAATACTCCCATTGACCAAGTTATAAGATACTTATGTTTATAATTTTTTATGTTTTTTAATTCCTCTGGAAGTTTAAAATCATTGTAATCATATACGAAAAGTACGTCAAAATCGTTGCATTGCAAAAATTTGAATGGCTTTTCATCAAAACTCCAACCCGCAAAAAATACTATTAAATTTTCGTTATTTTGATTATTTAGCCAACAAGACTTCATCAATTTTCTCCTTTAAAATCAGTAATTCATTTTCTTCAATTTCAGAGGTTAAAGATAATCTGAGTCTTGAAGTTCCGACAGGTACGGTCGGAGGGCGAATTGGAAGGGTGAAATATCCATTGTGGAATAAAACTTCGCACAAATCCACAGTTTCTTTATTTTCACCAATAATAACTGGGATTATATGGCTTTCACTTCCGAATTTTTTAGCAATTGTGAGCATTCTCTCTCTTTTAGCTTTTGTTGTTGGAAATTTGTTTTCAATAATCCACTTTGAAAAAGCAATATTTATTGGCGGAAGTGCAGTTGAAAATATAAAAGGTCTAGATTTGTTTATCAAAAAATCAATCAAAATTTTTGGACCTGTAACGAATGCTCCCATTGAACCAACAGCTTTTCCAAAAGTTCCGACGATTAAATCTACGTCATTTATAATTCCTAACTTTTCTGCAACACCAAGACCCTTTTCTCCAAAAACCCCGAAAGCATGGGCTTCATCTATAATCATAATGCAATTATATTTCTTCTTGAGTTCAACAATTTTTTTTAGGTCTTCAATATCCCCATCCATCGAAAATACACTCTCTGTAATGATGAATGCGTTGTTGAAATTTTTTCTTTCTCTTTCAAGAAGATTTTCGAGTGCTGTCATGTTGTTGTGCGGAAATCTGAAAAACTTTCCTTCTGACAATTTCATGCCGTCAATAATACTAGCGTGATTAAGCTTGTCAGAAAAGATTACATCTCCTTTTCTGTTTAATGCACTGGATATTCCTACGTTTGCGTGGTATCCGCTGTTATAAAGCAGTGTTGCTTCTTTTTTGTACAAAGAAGATAACATTTCTTCCAATTCTTTGTAAACAGGTAATGTTCCCGTTAAAAGTCTAGCAGAAGCACTTCCCAGCGAAAATTTATCTCCTGCAAAGTCTAAAAATTCTTGCGTAATTTCTTTGTTATCTGCGAAATTGAGGTAATTATTTGAGGATAAATTCAGAAGTTTTTCTCCTTTAAAGTAGATGTATTTTTCATCTTTTTCCTCAAAATTTTTCAAATTTCTGAAGTGCGAATGTTCTTTTAATTCGTCTAAAACTGTTTTGTAATCGTTATACATAACCCAAATTTAAGACAAAAAGGAGTGATTTTCAAGCATTACGTAAGAAACTCGCTTTGTCGAGTTGGTAAACAGCTTTACCATCAAAAAGTTTAAAACTTTTGGGAGTTTTTATTCTCCTGAGCGTGAGCCTTAACCAACTTTATCATTATACCAATTTATTCAAGTTCTGTAAACATCCGTATTTTTACGTAAGTAAAAATACGACTAGCCACTTGGGTTAGTTTTACACTTGACAAGAGTTGGAAATGCTTGTGTTATCTGCTTAAAATTTGTAAGTGAAAATGTTTAACTCAAATAGTTTTTTAATGATTCTATTGCTCGATTAGCCATCATTTCACCCTTGAGTTTTTTATTTTTGCGTTCTTTTTTTGGTAATTCAACGGGTGGAACTATTCCCCAATTTGAGTTTATTGGTTGGAAGTTTTTGTGTTCTGGGTTTGTAATATAGTGTGTCAAAGCTCCCAGCATTGTGTCTAATGGGAGTTCTAATAATGGTTCTTCATTTAGAAGTTTTGCCATATTTATCCCTGCCAAAAGTCCAGAGGCGATTGATTCTGTATAACCCTCAGTTCCAGTAATTTGACCTGCAAAGAATAAATCTTTTCTTTCTCTTGTTTGTAGAGTTGGAGAAAGTAAATTCGGAGAGTTAATGAAGGTGTTTCTGTGCATAACTCCATATCTTACGATATTTACATTTTCAAGTCCTGGAATTGATTGTAGTAGTTCTTTTTGAGCACCCCATTTTAAATTGGTTTGGAAGCCTACGAGGTTGAATAGTGTTTTTGCGGAGTTATCCTGACGTAGTTGAACAACTGCGTAATTTTTTTCGCCTGTTCTTTTATCGATTAAACCGATTGGCTTCATTGGTCCAAAACGAAGGGTGTCAACTCCACGAGAAGCTAAAACTTCAATAGGTAAACAGCTTTCAAAAAACTTAGCCCCTTTTTCAAAGTCGTGTTGTTCAATGCGTGGGGCATTAATCAATATATTATAGAACTTTTCATACTGTTCTTTGTTCATTGGACAATTGATGTATGAAGCTTCGCCTTTGTCATATCTGCTTGCCCAAAATGCGATATCAAAATTTATACTGTCGATTTCAACAATTGGTGCAATCGCATCAAAAAAATGTAAATATTCGCTTTTTGTAAATTCTTTGATTGAATCCGTAAAATTAGAGCTTGTTAATGGTCCAGAAGCTATGATTGTTGGAGTGTTTGGAATTTTAGTAACTTCTTCTCTAATTAAATTGATATTTGGATTTTGTTCAATTCTTTCGGTTACTGTTTGTGAAAATTTGTGCCTGTCAATTGCTAATGCGTTTCCTGCTGGAACTTGGCAGGCTTTAGCTATTTCAATAAGTTCTCCGCCTAAGATTTCCATTTCGTGTTTAAGGAGTCCGCTTCCGTTTGTAATATCGTATGAACCAAGACTATTAGAGCATACAAATTCTGCGCAATCTTCTGTTGTATGAGCCCCTGTTTTTACGCAAGGACGCATTTCGTATAAATTTACTTTAAATCCTCTTTTTGCAAGTTGTAATGCGGCTTCTGAACCCGCTAAACCTGCACCAATTACATTAACTTCCATTCCAGTAGTGTAGCGTGGATATGGAGTTCTGTCAAACCAGAGAAATTTATTTTTGTTACGAAATGTTATAATTGTAGTAAAACACTTGAAATTTTTTTTACGATTAAGTATAATAAGTACACTTGTTCTAAAAGTTTATATTATAAAATGTAAAACTTTTGAAACATTACCCAAGAAAAATGGCAATTTAGAAAGATTTGTTGTTTTTTTTATTTTGTAGAAGATTTTAAATTAGTAGGGATTATGTCAGTACAACCAATCATACCAAGTATAAATACCAAGAATAATAATGTGCAAAAAATAAAAGCTGTAAACCCAAATGTTAATCATAACAATAACAAGGTTGCTTTTACTGGTGGAAACATGATTGTTTCTACAATGGATTTCATTGAAGCTGGAGGTTACGCTGCTTCATTTATTATCCAAGATGGTCTTGGTTTTATTGCACCTCGTGTTGGTAAAGGTTTAGTTCGTGGCGGAAAGAAAAAACGTGACGAAGATGGCAACGTTATCATGGACGAAAATGGTAAGCCAAAACGTGAATTAAACTGGGCTTACGCTCGTAAAGAAGGTTTGCGTGAACTTATAACTGGACCTAGTGCGTTTGCTATTCCATATGTTCTATTAAAATCTATCAAAAAACATTCTGGTACTGGTAACAACGTAAAACTCGATTACCTAGATAGTTTACAGTCGAATTTCACTAAGTTCGCACAAGAGAATGCCGAGGCAATCAAAGCTGGTAACGCAGACAAAACAGCTTTCTACAAAGATGTATTCTCGGAAGTTATTGAAAATACAGTAAATAAAGATTCTAGAATCAAAGAATCTGAAAAAATGACTAAAGCCGAAATTGAACAAGCAGCCGAAAAATTAACTCAAAGACAACTTAAGATTGAAGAAATCTTATCAGATAAATCTCTCAATAAAAAAGCTAAAGCTCAAAGTGTTAAAGAGCTTGGTGGTACCGTAGAAGATGAATTTATGCGTTTGATGAAAAATAGAGTTGGCGGTACTGTTAACGAAATGGGTGTTAAAATCACTTCTTCAAAAGGAAAATTGAAAGGTGGTAATATCGCTGATTTAGCTAACGCAATGCGAGATTACTTTGGTGATGCTGCCAACAATGTGAAAAAAGTTTTGACAAAAGATGCTACTTCTTCTATTGAAGATGCTGTAAAACACTTCACAAGTAGAAGAATGGGTACAAGAGTATTTACAAATTTAGGTTTGTTTGGTGCGGTTGCTGCATTCTATACTCAAATCCCTAAATTATACAACATGGGTTCAAAGGGTAAGAACTTGGCTTTTGCTGATGAAGATGAAGCAGATGCACCAGTTCAAAATAAACAAGCTAAAAATTTAGAAAAAGCTGACGAAAAGAAAAAAGATGTAGCATTTACTGGTGGTATGGCTGGCTTTATGGAAAAAGTTGGTGATAAAGTTATCAACGGAAAACATGCAAAATCTATTTCTGATATTTTTGAACTTCACGGACCAATCATCTCTGGTACAGCAATGCCTGTTTTATTATATGGTTTCTGTATTCCTCCAAGACTTCACAACGCATCTGACAAGTACGATTACGGTGAAATCGTAGTTAGAGATATGACTGCATTCACAGCTTTGTTATTTGGTGCAAAAGCTCTTGCTAGATTGTTCTCAGATGGATTTACTAAAGTTACTGGTCTTGCACTTAATTCTAAGACTGAAAACGGAAGAAATGTATTCCAAAGAACTCTCGATTACTTGAACCCTAACGATACTCACCATAGTATCTTGTCAAGTAAACAATTGATGTCTAAATACACTAATATTGAAGATTATAAAGGCGGAATCAATGGCTTTATGGACTTCATTGAAAATAGTGGTGGTAATATCAAAAAAGCATTTTCAATTGATAAAAATATCCACGCAACAGTTAGTGAAATCGTTAAAAATGTAAAAGGAAAATCTTTTGCGGAGGCTACTTCTGGTGAAATTCGTGAAGCTTTGAAAGTTGCTAACGAAAATAAAGATGAATTAATCAAAAAATTGTATAAGTCATTTGATGGCAATAACGGTTTGTTGAAACGAGCTAAGACATGTAACTCAACATTCGGTTTCTTATCAACAATTGTATTTGTTCCAGGTTTGATTATGTGGCTTACAGATTTCTGCGAAAAAATGACAGAAAAACGTAAGGCTCAAGAAAAAGCTCTAGCTGAAGGTAAAGCTAATGAAGTTGATGCTAACTCTAGTGCAAATGCTGATGCTTCTCAAAAAATGGATGTGAAAACTCTTTCAGCAAGTAGTATTCCAACAAATGCTCCAACAATGGCTGGTTTTTTGAAAAAATAATTGATAAAAAAGAAGTTAAATAATAAAGACGGCGGAAACATTTTGTTTCCGCCGTCTTTAAATTTAAACATTTATTATAGAAAACCTTATTCAACAGCTTCAATTAAAGCATTGATATCTGCAACCATTGCATCTGGGTCATATCCGTGAACTTTTGCACCAGCTTCTAAGTTTTCAAATCTAGCTGCTGCACAACCAATACAACCTAAACCATATCTGTGAAATACTTCGATGCTTTCTGGGTGTTTTTGTGCGATTTCTAAAATATTCATTTCCTTTGTAACTTTTTCTGCCATAGTGTTATCTCCTTTTTGACTTTTTCTCAAATTCCATTAAAAACATTATACACAAAAAAAGAAGGAAGTGTATATGTTGGAATTGTTAAAGTTTTTTATTAAAGATGAAGTCCCTGCCGTTGGTTTGACAAGATTTAAGGACAAAAAAGAAAAAAGTTTCGACTATGGTGAACCTCCAAAATTGAATTTTAATAGACCTATTTTTAAGCCAAATTACAGTAATAATTTCTTTTTGATGTAAGAAATGTTAATAATTCTTAATAATACACTATAAATTAATCAATTTTTGTTCAAAAATATACTTAAATAATATATAAGGGAAAAATTGAGGCGTTTATGGCTGTTGATTTAGGGAAAAATTTAATTTCATCTTTCTTGGGGCTTACTGGCACTCGGAGTGTTAATGCTTCTAAAGCTGTTGTGGCTCCAAAGGCTTATAAAACTGCTGGTTATGCAGCTATTCCGTATGAAAGAGCACCAAAGGCTGTTGATACTGTTCCAACTAAATATTCAGATGGAACTCCTTTCTGGGCTGATTATTGCACTCCAAACAAAAGCTGGATTGCTTAATTAACCCATAATATCAAGTTTGCCTCCTTTATATGAGTTTGAAACGTCTGGGTGAAATGGATTATTCCCGCTTTTTTGCATTTGATTTATAAAATCAAATGAGCTTTTTTGTGCCAAGTTTGAATTCTGTGTTTCAAATAACTTGACAGGCTGCACTGCATAAGTGTATTGTCGTTGTATTTCGTCAATTTTGTTAAACATAATTAATCTCTCTCAAATTAATAAAGGATTGAATGTTGGAGATTTTTCATTTTTATAAAATATTTTTACAATCTTAACGTTTTTTTCTTGGGGGCGGTAATTTCAAAAGATATTTTGATAAGTTCGGAGAGTGTTTCAGGAGGAATATTATTAACTTCAATAGTACACCAATGCTTTTTATTCATATGCCATGCTGGTTTGACAGAGGGGAATTGGTCTTTCAGAATTGGTATTAAATCTGGTGGGCATTTGAGGTTTATGCAAAGCTCATTGTCCATTGTGAAGATTAATCCAAACCATTTGTTGTTCGATTTGTGTCGCATAACGACAGTAGAAGAATACTCGTCCTTGAAGGGGCGAGTATCAATTGCGTCTTTGTTTATTTTGCATTTGTTTATGAGATCTTGTTGATTCATTATTGATCGCTTTCGTGGTGATCATTATCCTTCATAAGTCTTGCAAAATCAGAAGGCTTAATGCTTTGTACAAAGTTTTTAAATTCTTCAGCTTCTTCTGCATCTTTAGCACTATCAGTCGAAACAGAGCCGTTAGAAAGAACATTTGCGGTAACAAAAATAGGTGCATCGATTCTTATTGCAACAGCGATAGCATCTGATGGACGAGAATCGATTTCAATTTCTTTACCTTCAGAATCTTCTAAAAAGATTGTTGCGTAGTAAGTTTCCTTTTCAACGTCATTAATTTCAACTTTTGAAAGTTTATAGCCAGTTTTTTCAATAATGCTAATTATCAAATCGTGGGTCATTGGACGGGTAACGGATAAGTTTTCGATTTTTCTGATGATAGAGCTAGCTTCAGCAGAGCCAATCCAGATAGGTAAAGCACGTCTATTTTCTTTGTCGTGAAGGACAACGATAGGAGAACCAGTTCTTGTATCAAGGGCAATGCCCATAACTTTCATTTCAATCATAATAAAATAAACCTCTCTAATAATATTACTAATATCTTAAGTCAAGCAATATTTATGGTCAATAGTAAGGATAGTGGAGAAAACAGGAGATGAGTTGAAGAAAAACAATGGGGTATTTACGAAAAAAAATATTTATGGTACAATAGTTTCAGTAATCCGCAAGTCGGAGAATGATAACTAAATACGATGAATCTTGGAGAAGTGGCCGAGTAGGCTTAAGGCGGCACCCTGCTAAGGTGTTGTATGGGGTTACCTGTACCGTGGGTTCGAATCCCACCTTCTCCGTTTTTTAATCCACTTTGTTTAATAAAGTGGACTTTAAAGTTATAAATCCTCCCGCAACAACGGGGCTTTTGAGTGGATAGGTTTGGGTTTAGAGACTATTGCAAGAGACTTTTCATATTATAACTAGACACTTAGTTTAATAATGTCTGACATTTAAAATAATAAATTTTAAAATTGCCCACTTTCAAGTGGAAGAATTTATCAAACTAAATGTCTAGGATTTATTATTTTATATGTCCAATTATTAAATTATATATCTTCTAATAGACAATTCATTTAATAATTTCATTTTAACTTTATAATTAATAAACTCTATCGGTTATCATTTGGGATTTGTAAGAGAATTATAAAATCATTAACTTTTTCATAAATAATTTTTAATTTTATTTCTTACATCATTTATTATATTTGTTTTTAATATTTCTTCATAGAAATAATTTAATTTATCATCATATGAAGTCATTGGAATATTTTCTATTGATTCATATGTATAAATAGTACCGTTATTTATTTCGTGCTGACAAAGTTTAGTAAAACATACCCCATACTTATCTTTATCAAGATTTATCATTTGCCTATATAACTTAATAACTTTTTATTATGATCTATGTACATAAATACCAATTCGGAGAATACATATAATTCATTCTCTGCGAAAACATTGTTTAAATGTTCAATAAATAAAGGCATACCGCTAATTATGTTATCAGGAATATCATTTTTAATTATAGGTTTGCCAACTTTTATTTCTTCAAAACTGAGATTACACAAAATATTTTTAATTTGAGAATTTGTTTTGTTATTGTATAAACCTAATCGATTTTTAAATACAGGCTCAAAATTATCATGGAATTTTTTGTTAATTCCAAAAGCCAACATTCCCATACTTGAAATAGCAGATTTTGTGGCAAAATTTAGCACATTATCATAAGTTATTTCTTTATTCCGAGATTTCGCAATTTCATAAGCATAATATAGAATTAACATACTAAATTCAAACATATATTTAGGTGCAGAGTTTATAACTTCTTTTACCATGTCTTCTGGTAAATTTAAGTTTTTAATATCTGGAGAAGCAAAATCAGCTATTTTTTTTGCAATAAATTTAGATGCAAACTCATTGGGGGATAATTCTAACATTGCATTAATTTTATCTGACATAACATTTTTTTTGACTGCACTATCTTGTTGTTGCTTTGAAACAACAATAAAGAATCCAATTGCTATAATTCCAAATACGATGAATAACATTACTTCACACATAAATGCCTCTGACATTATAATAGCATAAAAATATCCCATAAATTTTGTAATAAAGGAATAATGTTAATATTAAAAAATTTGAAGAATTAAAATCTATAAAATCGCATTGTTTTAATGCCGAAAAAAATATACAAAGTCAACATAAAAAATAATTAACCATATTTTTATATTTGAAAGAGTATTCGTATTATTTTCTTGTTATTATTCATCTGTTTCTTACTTCACAAAGGGATTTTGTCGAAATTATTAGAAAATAATGTATCTAGTTTTTTAGGAAAATTTACTTATTCAATTTTTCTTTCTCATTATTTAATAAAAGATTTGTGGAACATTTACATAATGAATAAATGCCAACATTTTGTTATATATCATCCAATTATAAATATTGTAAGTATATTCATTGTTTCTATAATAGCAGGGATGTTAACATATTACCTAATCGAGAAACCAAGTGCTAAATTTTTGAAAAATAGGCTAAACATCAATGATAATGCCTATCTTGGGGGGGGGGTAGCCTTTCTTGAGCCTTGTAGTCTATGTTTTGCTTAACAGCTTTTAGGTACAACGAGGCGGGAGTTGAAAACTCTCGCCTCGTTAGTTTATATTGTGCTTTTCTCCGTATATTATTTTATTATTGAGTTTAGGGCATTAAAATGTAAAATTTTCTAAATATTTAAAATTCTCTATCAAAAAATTAGTTCATCTGTTTTATTATTATAGGTATAAAGGAAATATTATGTTAGTTCAAAAAATTACATTCGCCCCAGTTGATAACTCAAAATCAATATATAAACCTAATAATAAAAATACAAATTCTGTTAGTGCAACAACAGTTTTACCATATGCAAAACTGGATTATTCAAAAATAGCTTTTGGTTCAATTTATGGAGTAAAGCCTAAAAAAATAAATCTGGATGCGGAAAAATCAAAACTGCTACGCCAAATTACTGAACTTTTGCAAACAGAAGAACAAGATATTGATACAGCAGAAATGACAATGAAAGTTATGCGTCGAGTTATGAATTTCTTTAGAGAAGCTATGAAGCGTCAGGAAAAAATTTTAGAAGAAGCAGAAAAATTGGCAGAGGATAAAGTTTTAAATCCTCAACAAAAATTTGAACAAATCCAAAAACTTCAGAAAAAGTTAACTCAAGTTTCAAAATTCAAATACAGTCCAGATGGGGCAAAAAATAAAAAACAAGTCGCTGAAAATGTGGACTATCCGTTGTTGAACAAGTTAAAATCTGCGGTAGTTGAGGATGATTTTAATTTGTCAAAAGTTGTGACGGATTATTATAGTGGGTTAAAAAATATTTCAAAAATAGAAGATTTGAACAAACAATACCCGAAAATTAAAACTCCAGCTTCTCCGCAAGAAGTTATTGCAAGGAAAATTGAGAGTGTTTTAACTCGGGATTTTTATGAGGGTTTGGCAGATAATATGGGTTCGGTAGAGGAAGCTAGTGAATATTGTGTAAAACCTGTCGGAGCTTTAGTTTATGATATTGCAATGAAACATAATGCTAACCCAGTAGAGTTATTTGATTCGGTTTTTCCTTATACGGCAGTTAAAATTTTTGAAAGATATGAAAGTATTGCAACTAATGGAATGTCTTCAATTCCGGAAGTCCGCAAGATAAAAACTCCTCAAGTTAGTGATTTAGATTTGAAACTTTTGAGGACTGATTTTGATGATTTTGTTACTTCAGTCGTTAGAAAACATTATCTTGAAGGACAAAAATTGAACGAAATAAAATACGAAAAAGATGGTATTTCTATTGCATTATCTGATTTGAGAGGTTCGGATTATAAATTTGAGAAAATGCCAGAAAAGGTTCGCTCGTTTGTAAAATCTGGAGAAGCTCTTGATTATGCACAGAAAGATTATGACAATTTTGATGTTAACCAATTTAGAGCTAGATTAGATTTCTTTGCTAATGGTGGGATTGGCGAAAATGAAGAAATTTTGGGTAAGATTATTGATTTTGATAGTTGTGATTTTACCCCAGAAGATATGAAATTTTTATCGAAGTTTTTGAGAGAATTAGATTCTGTTAGGGAAGGTAAAAAGTCTAAGGAAGAAGCCGTAGATTATATTAAAGAACAAGATTTAGCTCCCAAAGGAACAAATAAGTTAAATGAACTTGCAAGGCAAAAAGCGGAAGAAGATATAAAAATTAGGCAAAAGGTTTCTTCAGAATTGAAATCTGTAAAAAAAGATTTCGACAATGCAATGAATGTTCTTTATCAAAATGATTTGGCTGATATTGCAAATTCTTGTGCGGATTATCGACCAAAATCAATAGATGATTGCAAAAATGCAAAATATTTGATTTCCTTGATAAATAAAAATACCGACAAAGAAACAAACATTCTCAATAGAAATGCGGTAGAACAAAGTATTATGCGTTGGGATACTTATAATTTCTATAAATCTGAAGGAAAAACAAGTGATGAAGTTTTAGCAAAAGCAGAAAAGTTTGCGATGAGAGAAGATGGAACGATTGATGTTGAAAAAGCTGGTCACTATTTAATTAATTCAGAAGTTGCAAAAATGTATCCAGAGAGTGTTAAATACTCAAAATATCCAGAAGTTTTAGATAAAATTATGGAAAAAACTGCCACTCAGAGTGAGGCTGTAAAATATTTATGCAAGTACGATGATTATATGAATTTGAGTTCTGAAAATAAAACTCAGCTTTCTAATTTTATAGATATGTTTGATCAGAAAAATTCTGTTGACAAGGCAATTTTGAAATCAATAGTTGAACAAGATTATTTGAATGTAGATACACCTGTTCAAATAAAAACTTCTGGCTCTGAAACTGTTACTGCTACATTTAGTGCTAAAGCTAAAAAGGCAATTACAGATAAGTATAAATATCCAACTTGTCTTATTTATCTTAAGGGATTTGAAGATGCTCTAGCTAGTTTTGCTAGAGAATGGGGTTCTTCTGGGATTAAAAAGACAGGAAAAAATAACAATACTTTGAGATATAAAATGGAATTAAAAGTTGCTGGACATGATGATAGATTATTCTCAAGCAACAATGATTACTACTTTGATGTATTCTCCGATAAAGGTTTTCACTAGATTGAACTTAAAATAGATACTAATCAATAATTTGGAATATTAGCCACTTGGATAATTGTACGGTTACTAATATAGTAGTACTATCCTTGTGTGGTAAAATTACATCCAAATTATGATTGATATTAAAGGAAAAGAACATTTATTAGATGCAATCTTTGAGTATTGCGAAGATATAATTACTGTTAAAGATTTAGATTTAAAGTATATTGCTTATAACAAAGCGTTTTTGAGATCTATTATTGAAGGTGATGAAAAAACTCCAATTATCGGAAAGTCTGTTGATGAAGTTTTCCCTAATGGTGAGTGTGCTCAAGTTGTAATAAATAATGTCCAAAAGGCAATCTCCGAATTAGAAACAAACTGTTATACTTTCAGGCATAAGATACACGGGGTTAATAAAATAATTAAACAAACAACGACTCCAATTGTTAGAGAAGGCATTGTTTGTGGAGTATTATCCGTTTCTCGAGATGTAACAAGAGAAGAAAATTTGAAAACAAGATTGCTAGAAAAGAATTATCAACTTAATACATTGTTGGAGAATTTGCCTCTTCTTGTTTACATGAAAGATAAAAATAGAAATCTTGTTGTTGCAAATAATGAATCTAGGAATTTTGTTCTGAACGGTATTGATTCTTATTCTGATGGGGTTGAAATCGATATGAAAGATGCTTTGCCAGAAATTGAAAATGAAGATAATTATGTTTTGCAAAACAAGAAGCATTTACGAAAAGAAAAGGTTGTAAAAGGTTCTGATGGAAAACAACACTGGTACAGAATTCATAAAGCTCCAATTTTGATGTCAGATAATAACGTCACTGGATTAGTAACTATTTCTAAAAATATTGATGCGGACAAAAAGCTTGAAAATCAGAGAGATTTATTTCTTGCAACATTATCACACGATTTGAAAAATCCATTGCAGGCTCAAATTAGTTCTCTTGAAATGTTGTATCGTGAATATTGTGGGAAAATAGACGAAGGTCATCAAGAGGTTATGGCGTTGATTATTGAATCTGCGAAATATATGAAAGATATGCTCTGTACTCTTTTGAAAACTTGTAAACAAAATAACGGGATTATTCAACTTGAGTATTCTAGATTTGATATTCTTTCTTTAATGACCAAATCAATAAGAGAGGTTAGAGATTTGGGTAAAATTAAAAATGTAGAAATTCGGTTTAATTCCAAATTAACAGAAGATGAAAAATTGATGTATGCAGACGAAAATCAATTACGCAGAGTTATTGGTAATATGCTCAACAATGCGATAAATTATGCTTTTGAAAATAGCGTTGTGGATATTTCCATTAAGTTGGAAAATGGTTTTTATGTTTTTGATTTTAAAAATGAGAGTGAAGAAATTTCTGAGAGTTTGAAAGTGAATATTTTTGATAAATATGTTTGCGGAAACCCTTTAGAATCAAATAGTGGAGTTGGTTTGGGTTTATATTTTTGTCGAAAAATTTTGGAAGCACATGAAGGCACAATCAGTCTTGATAATATTGGGACAAAGAATACTTTTTCAATAAAAATTCCGAAATTGGACGAAAAATCTGCATTAATTACCGAAGTCGCATTGTAAAATTTTTGGATAATTTAAAGGTTGAGCATCATACCAAGATTATTGATATTCTTTAAAATCCGCTAAAAATTTATATATTTTTTTAACAAAACTTCATCAAAATATTGTTAAAAGTTTCTGCTTTTAATAAAATTAATAAACTTGTAGGCTGGAATTTGAGGATATTATGAATAGTAAAAAGATTAAATTGATTGCAATTTCTGTTGCTATGGTATTAAGTACGCAAATTGTATTGGCAGAAGATTTAATTA
>ERZ869991.78-NODE-78-length-27693-cov-4.950463_pt1 | contig 27693 bp, 24 predicted proteins | sample MGYA00520862_ERZ869991 | MGnify/ENA primary metagenome ERZ869991 (study PRJEB32232, sample SAMN07284978) | human gut metagenome | biome: human-associated habitat; material: feces | host: Homo sapiens | place: Tanzania | collected 2014-08-11 ...
TCTTCCGATCTCGTCCCACAAAATGGCGAAACAATTGTTCTAATCCGGGTGCCTGTTTTATTAAACGACCGCCTCGACGCACCGTAATTTCCGCAGGTAAATATTGACGACATAAATCTTGTGGATTACCACAACAAACTAGACGACCGCCATCCAAAATAGCAACTCGAGCACACATTTCTTCGGCTTCTTCCAAATAGTGAGTAGTCAAAAATACCGTTCCCCCATTTTGACAATATTTATCTATCAAAAGACGCACTTTAGCAGCGGCGTTAGGATCTAGACCCGCTGTAGGCTCATCGAGGAAGAGAAGTTGAGGACGCCCTACTAAAGCTCGAGCCAAAGCTAAACGCTGACGCATTCCTTTGGAAAGGGAAGCCACTCGAGAGGCAGATTTGTTAGCTAAATTAACCAACTCTAAAAGTTCTTTTACTCTCTCTTGGGGGTGCTCAAGCCTAAATATGTGGGCAAAAAAAAGTAAATTGTCAAAAACCGATAAACGCTCATAATGGCCGGCATTTTCCGGCATTACACCAATTAGGCGACGCAATTGCGCTCCTTGAGCGTAAGGATCTAGTCCTAGAACCTCAACTTGACCAGAAGTTTTGGCCATTTGGCCACAAAGGATACGTACAGTAGTTGTTTTGCCAGCTCCATTTACTCCCAATAAACCGGTCACTTGGCCTCTTTGAGCAGTAAAAGTCAGCCCTTGCAACACTTTTAAATTTCCATACTGGCAATGCAAGTCTCGGACTGTGATCACTACTTCCGAATTTTGTTCTTCAGGCAGAGAATTTGCTTTGTTCATGATGTTAGAGACCGACTTTCTGCAAAATTGACCACAATAAACCAGCACCGACTAAAAACCAAGGCAAAAGCAAACGCCACAAACGCGGATAATAATTGTATATTTTGGATCCTACGCGCAATTTAGAGACGCAAATAGCCAAAGTATAGCCGTTAAGCCAGCCTTCACATTCAACCTGAGCTCCCTCGGCAGCTTGCCAACCAACAAAAGACTCAAGGCGAACCAATTGGCCACTTTCTCCAGCTAAATCTAGCCAAGTATCATCCAGTCCCGGCGTGTCTTGGCGCCTAGCTGCTCCGGAAATGGATACAGGAATATACTTATGTTTACATTCGGCATCATCAATTTGTGGCCAAGTCAGCGGACGCCCACATAAATATTCGCTGTTTATTTTTACTATATAGCCAAGTCCTAAAAATAATATGGGAGCTCCCCACAAGCCCTGGGCAAAAACGGCCCAAAAAGCCATAACCAAAAACAGTAACCAAGGAAACCAAAGTCCAACTACAGCCTTGGGCATGGCAGGAGGCTCACCCTCACCCCCAGCCCAAAACCAAGCAGCTTCCCTTTTAGCTTCAGCAAAACTTACTACCGATAGTATATCTAAATCGGCCATCCAAGCGGGCACACGCACCGCTCGTCCCAAAGGGGTAAGCAAACGGTCTCTAATAAATTCGGCATCTGAAGGTTCAACTAACTTGAGCGGTGGTCTAGCCCAACGCAATGGAGTTTCTAACCAAGCAGCTAGCCAACCGAAGCCACGCCCTAAGTGCCAAAGGGGCCCTTGAGAAAAATGTAAACGGCCATAATCTGAAGTAAAAGATTCAAAAGCTCTCAATAAAGACGGGAGAGCTAACAAATTACCATAAATCCAAGCGTAACTTTTGTTCCAGCTCCCACGCAAAATAAGTTCTAAGCGGTTATTTTCGGTTAAAATATCGCGACTGGCTTCGGTAGCGATTATTTTATCGTCTAAGATAAAAACAAAAGGGCATGTGCCGGGAATAAAAAAAATGCCATTGGCTTCCGCTCTCTTTAACCCCAGTAGCAGACACAACAATTTTGTGCCTCCAATAAATTGGAGAGAGAAAGCCAATAAAGCACAAAAAGCCCCCCAACTAAGCGGAAGGGCCGATAACACAGGCAATAAAAGGAATAAAAGTAAAAAAAACAACAGCCATAAGCCGACCGACCAAAGAAAAGCCAAGGCCAGCTTACCGCTTTGAATCACTTTAGATAGTTCCCCACTGCTCTTCTAACTCTTTGCGTCCGGAACGATTGATGCGCTTAGCCTCATTAAGCATATTGTTGCCTTCTACAATGCGCTCCATGCCCAAATCGAGGTGGGACAAATCGCCATCCTCTACGTAATATGACATCTCTTGCATGCCTTCTTCGAAAAGGTTCATGCCATTTAAGCCATGCTCTACCTCTTCGGCAGCATATTCGCCATATTCGTTTTGAGTAATGATTTCTTCTATTTCGCCGCGCAAATTGCCAAGCTGCTCATAAACACCGCTAAGGAACTCATAAAATTCCTCCGGTCCCCACTCCTCGGAACGCACCTTTTCAACGGCATCGGCAAATTGCTTAACGCGACCGGATTGTTCCTCCACCTGAACCATAGCGGAAGTATCCATGCGAGGAAGAAGAGCACCACAATTCTGGCACTTTCTCAAATTTTTTCCCTCGTTTTGGTATCCACATTGCATACAAATAATCAATTTGCTTCCTCCCAAACACTGCAGAGCTTTTAAGCGAAGTGCTGACCAAGCGGTCTCGGTCTATATGCACAAAAAAAACAGCAGCTCAACTTCTGCTCCAGGCAAACAGATGGCCCATTTATTTCCCGGCGATAGCCTCGGGCATACCTGCGGTACCAACTGACAATCCAGTCGCCCCAGTACCATTTCCGCCAATTCGTTCGCCGATCTTTACTTCCTGCCTCTATCTGGCAAGCACACCGCTGCCAAACTTAAAAGGAAAGTAAAAAAACGGCGCTTCCACGCTATATGTAAAGAGTAGAAGCGCCGTTTTTTATTTTGGCTTAATGGCCTTCTCTACCTAATTAGGTGAGAATCTTATCTGATAAATGGCCACCTTCAAGATGGAGCACACGCTTAGCATAACCGGCCGCTTTGGCGTCGTGAGTAACCATAACAGTAGTTATGTGCTGGTTTTCGTTGATAGCTCTAAAGACATCCAAAACTTCTCTACTAGAGCGTTCATCTAAATTACCTGTCGGCTCGTCGGCTAAAATCAGGCCCGGTAAATTGGAAAGAGCTCTGGCAATAGCTACACGTTGTTGTTGACCGCCAGATAGACGCAACACAGAGTCTTTGGCCCTAGCATCTAGACGCACCAAACGCAGTAAAGTCATGGCCTGGTCGACTTGTTCTTTGTAGCTCTTGCCTCCACATAATTGCATAGGCAACTGAACATTTTCCAAAACAGTGAGAGTAGGCAATAGGTTGTAAGATTGAAAAACGAAACCGATATGGCGCAAACGAATTTGCTCGCGAATATCCTCTCCGGCTCCGCTGGTATCGCGATCTCCTAAAAGAACTTTGCCATAGCTGGGAGTATCCAAACATCCCATCATGTTTAGCAAAGTAGTTTTGCCGGAGCCGGACGGCCCCATAATAGAAACGAAATCGCCATGGGGAATGACTAAATTGACATTTTCGAGGATTTTAACCGGCCCACTGCGAGCGTCAAAATATTTGTGTACACCTTGAAGTTCTACCTTCACTATTCCCACCTCAATCCAGAAACGATATCAATGCGCCAAACCAATATTGAAGGTATAGCCGCTCCAACTAAGCCCACAAATATAGAAAGGGCAAGAGCTTCAGCTATCAGAGGCACCGTAATTGAAGCCAGAGGGAATGATAATTGTAAGATAACTATCATAGCTCTGTTTAGCAAACCGGATCCTAACACTCCGAAGAAAATGCCAATAAAACCACCTACAAATGAAAGGATAATCGATTCGGTAACAACCATGGCAATTACGGTAGTTCTGGCCGCTCCGATAGCTCTCAAAGTAGCAAACTCACGCATACGCTCGTAAGTAGACATGAGCATAGTGTTCATAGCTGCCGTAATAGCGATAAGGACACCAATAGCGGAAATAGCAAATTGCAAATACCAAGCGTATTCGATATAGTCGTTGGCAGCGCCTAAATAATCTTTGCGCGTGGCAATCTTGACACCGGGGATCTTAAAGCCTTCCAATTTACGCACGACTTCTTTGTCGCGATGAGGATCTTTAAGGCGTACCCACAACTCAGAGGCGCCTTTGCCGTCGGTAGTGGCATTGGCCGAGTCCCAGGAAATATAAGCGAAATAGTCTTGGAAACCGGCTCCGGCCTCAACTATGCCAGCCACCTTATAGGAAGTTTGGCCATGCTTAATGGTATCTCCCACTGAAAAGCCTTCGGATTCAGCCAACCCTTTGCCTAGAACGACTTGACCAGGCTTTAGATTGGTATCACCCTCAACGGTTTTTAAAGCAGGCATGAAAACGCGCCATTTCATGGGCTCAACTCCCAAGGCCATAATCATACCTTTTTTGCCCGTCCACTGAGCTCTGATAATAGGACAGACGTCGGCAACGTTGTCGACAGCTTCTATGCGACCGATCCAACCGGTATTGATTGTATCGGATGTCATACCAATAGTACCGACAGGACCCGTAGGTAAAGGGGCAGCGGTATTAGGCATTACATACACATCTACAGCTCTTCCGTCTAGTTCTAGCGACACCCTTTGGTACATACCTTCCGCCAGTGAAACCATAGCCACAAAAGTGCCCACAGCTAAAAGTACGCCAACCAGAGTTAGGAGGCTGCGCTCACGCCTACGCCATACATTGCGTATAGCCAGAGTGATAGCTACCATACTTGCCCCTTTCCTTAACTGTCTAAAGACCCTTAATTTTCAATAACTTTATTGCCAAATGATCGATAAAAATATCACCTAACAAAATAGAGCAGCGAATACTCCCCTACTTAGACCTCTCAGCCTAAAAAAAATAGCTTAACAAGACAGCACGAAGCGGCTGCAGATTATTTCTGCAGCCGCAGCCATGCAAACTATCAATATTTAGAAGAAAGTTTGCAACTTACTGAATGGAAGGCCTGCTGCGGCGACGATAAGCCGATTCGTAATAATCCTGAGAATCATTTATGGGAGCTTGTTGAGGAGCGAAAGTCACTTCTTCGGCGGAATTGCCAAAGCTAAAGTCTTCTTCAACTCCTTGATCACTATCATTCATAGTGGGGAATTTAGTAGCCACTACGGTGACGCGCACTTCATTTTCCATATTTTCATCAGTCACGGAACCGAAAATGATGTTGGCGTCGGGATCGACAGCTTCATAAATGACGTTGGCGGCATCTTGCAACTCTTTCATAGTGAAGTTGCTAGAAGCAACTACATTGAAGAGCACGCCCTTGGCACCATGGATATTGCCTTCCCAAAGAGGACTGTCAATAGCTTGACGGGCAGCATTTTCAGCACGGTTTTCACCTTCAGCCGAACCGATACCTAACAGAGCGGAACCAGCGTCGGTCATAATGGTACGGACATCGGCGAAGTCCACATTTTGTTCACCGCAAGCGGTAATAATTTCGGAAATACCCTGAACACCACTGCGCAAGACATCATCGGAAAGGTTGAAAGCTTCGGCGCGGCTTTCATTGTCGATAACTTCGAGAATTTTGTCGTTGGGAACGACGATGATGGCGTCGACATTTTCTCTGAGCTTTTCAATGCCTTCTTCAGCTCTTCTCATACGCATACGTCCTTCGAAAGAGAAGGGCTTAGTGACGATAGCTACTGTTAAAGCTCCGGATTGTTTGGCGATAGAAGCGACCACAGGAGCAGCTCCGGTACCGGTACCACCACCCATGCCAGCGGTAATGAAGATCATATCAGCGCCTCTAATGGCATCTTCGACCTTCTCTCTGCTCTCTTCGACGGCTTTGCAACCCATCTCAGGGTTGGCTCCAGCGCCCAAACCACGCGTAGCCTGCTCGCCGATTTGAATACGGACATCGGCGTCGCACTTATTCAATGCTTGTTTGTCGGTATTGATAACAATGAATTCGACATTGGCTGCGCCGTCTTCGACCATGCTATTTACAGCATTGCAGCCTCCTCCACCGACACCGACAACTTTTATCTTGGCGCCGCCCTCTTCATCCTCAATGTCCTCAGCGAAGCCGTTGCCTTGAGCAACACTATTCGTCCGAGGATAAGAAGCGGATCCGATCAAAGAACCGGAATTATCGTCAAACTCTAAACCAGAACCGGCAGCTGCCTTTTTGGTTTTATCTCTTGTAGAATCCACTGCGTAAACCTCTTGCATCTAAAATAAACAGCCGAACGCTTTAAAGAACGGGTGAACGTACTCCCGCCGAACGCACTCCCGCCTATAGGGGCCGGAGTTTCCTGTTTCTGCGAAAACAGCGCTGCAATTCCGAGAAATTGCCACGACTTATGCTCTCTCCACAGGCGTAGATTTCCGTGCGAGCCACGGTATTTTCGCCAGGCAAGTTCGCCACGCCCCCCTTCATTCCCCACCTAATAGGCAGAGGACTTATGGCGGGACTGGGTTAAAAAAAACAAATCGCGCCCCTTTTTTCTTAAAAAAGCGCTTTTTCCTCTAAAATCTGTAGATATTTTTCGCCCCAAGTCCCACATCCCACTTGATAGAACTGGAGTAGTAGACTAGAAAAGCGCCATCTCCGCCTTTGTGAGCTCACTGAGTTGCTGTTTCGCGGGCAGAAATTTTATTCCAAGCCTCAAATACTTTTACGGCTACCGGAGCAGCGATTGCGCCACCATATCCTCCCGATTTTTCTACAAATACCGTAACAACCAAAGGCTCGGCCGTCCAATTATCGCTATATCCATAGGGAGCGTATCCGGTAAACCAACAGTGATTGAGACCGTTAGGGTTATCAATAGTAGGCACATTTTCTACTGTGCCGGTTTTGCCAGCCACTCCTAAAGCGTACCCTCCACTGGAAGCAGCCGTTCCTTCTTGCATAGCAAAGCGCATACCGTCTTTTATACATGCAAAATATTTAGGATTGACTTTGACTTGGCGCGACTTGGAAATATATTTTTGCAAATGTTCAGACTTTTTGGAGCCATTTTCTTTGCGACGTCCTTCTACCAAGCGTGGCCGGAAAATAGTGCCGTCAGTTACTACAGCAGAAGTAGCCACTGCCATTTGCATTGGAGAAGCGGTTACAAAACCTTGGCCGATAGCCGAATTGGCATCATCTCCAGGGAACCATTTTTCCTTAAAAACCGCTTCTTTCCACTCTGCCGTAGGGATGTTTCCCGTAGTTTCCCCTGGCAAATCGATGCCAGTTTTTGCTCCGAGGCCAAAGTCGCGAGCATAAGCGCTCAAACGTTTTATCCCCAATTCTACTCCCAATTTATAGTAGACCACGTCACAAGAGTGGCCCAAACACTCCGTCAAATCTATAGAGCCATGTCCTGTGCGCACAAAACAATTGAAAGGCAAACCGGCAACAATATAGCTACCTGTGCAGTAGAAACGCGACAGAGGGGAAATTAGACCTTCATTCAAAGCAGCTGCCGTAGTAATAAGCTTAAATGTAGATCCGGGGGGATAATCACCATGTACAGCTCTATTAAGCAAAGGAGAACACGGATCGTTAAGTAGAGCGCTAAACTTTTTTTGACTAATACCTTCAGCAAATTCGTTAGGATTGTAGTGTGGTAAACTAACCAAAGCTCTGACGTATCCTGTGTAGGGCTCTATAGCCACGACGGCTCCTCCGGAGCGCTCGCCGTTTTTGGCTGCCAACATGTCCAGAACGTCCCCCAAAGCTTCTTGAGCTTTGTTCTGAAGTTCCAAGTCGATGGAAGAGTATATATCGTCACCGGGAATAGCCGGTTCTTTTTCTACATCGCCTAAAAAACGGCCCTCCGAATCCAGCATTTCCGTTCTCAGACCAGAACGACCATGTAAAACGTCCTCATAGCTAAACTCTAAGCCTTCTTTACCAATCCATTCTCCGGCTATATAGCCTTTATGTTTCAACTTGGCCAATTTTTCAGCGTCTATTTCGCCCACATAACCCAAAACATGAGAAGCCAATTCCTGATTGGGATAAACTCTTTTAAATTTTACTTCTGCTTTTAAGCCGTCCATTTGATTCTCAGCTTCAGCAAAGCGAGCTAAATCTTCCTGATTCAAACTATCAGCAATAATAATAGCTTCCCCGTCATTGTTTTTAAGCTGGGCCAACAATTTGGAAAGTTTGCTATCGGATAAGTGGAGCACCTGGGCGGCCTTACGCAACAATTCTTCGGCATTGTCGTGCATATAAGGCAACATTTTTAAGGTAAAGACGGCTTCGTTGCGAGCCAAAACTTTGCCACAGCGATCGTAGATAAGTCCACGTCCAGTCATGATAGGCGAATTGAGACGAAGATTATCGGCAGCACATTCACGGTAATAGCCAACCTGAATAATTTGCATATAAACTAAACGCGCTAGCAAAATTAAAGCGCATCCGATAGCAAAAGCGGCAAATATGTAAAAAGGACGACTACGCAAAGCTACTCGCAATCCAATTCAAGAGGAACAAAAGCATACGTTCCCAAAATTTTGTTAATCAACCACAACATGGGCCATAAAAAAATAGCATTCCATAACAAAGCGCTCCAAAGCCAAGATCGGGAAATAATTTGGCTGGGCACATCAGCCCCGAGTGTAGATAATAGAACTAGCTCTGCAGCAAAAATAACTGTAGCTGTCACAACTGTAAATATATAAATAAAAGGTCGATCGTTGTAAGGCTTCAGGAAAGTGCCTACCGCTCCGCCCATAGTTGCGTAGGCCAGAGCCAGCCAACCGGTAGAGCAATCACTAAAAAGACCTACCATAGCTCCAGCTAAAAGCCCGAAAATTACTCCAGATTTATTTCCATACCGCAGAGCTATAACCGATAAACAAAGGGTGGCCAATTCGGGACGTGGCCAACCTATAGGAAGAGCCGATTCGAGCAATAGCCCCAAAGCTAGCAAAGGCAAGACCAATATAAGAGCTGAGCGGAAATTTTTAATCATTCTTCTAACTCCACGGCATTGGGAGTAGGTTCACTCTCAACAATAGGTTCTTCGGCTGGCGGCTCTTCAGAAGGAGCAGTTTCTTCAGTTTCTTCAACAGTTATATAGTGGCTTTCGGCCCCTTCGGCCGGAGATTCGGCTGCCGAGCGGTCGACAACAGATTCGGCAGGCGCTTCGTAGCTATGTTCGGAAGAAAGAGCAGATTCACCGCTGTTGGTAGCAGTATTTTCTGTGGTCGTATCGCTGCCAGTATTAGAAGCTGAAGAAGAAGCTTGCCCCTGGGGTTGTACTTGTTCTCGAGGAGCATAAGGCTCAGAAGAAGCAGAACTATCGGTAGAATTGGAGCTAGATGCACTTTCTGCAGTGGATTCAGTATAAGAGTTATCTTCTGAGGATGCCTCTTCAGCATATTTGGCCTCAGAATCACTCCAAGTTTCGTCCGGGTTTTCTCCTCGGTTGCTGGCCCTAAGAGCCGCTTCAGCGCTTTCTTTGGCAGCTTGTTTAGCTTCTTGTTCAGCTCGCAAAATGGCATCTTTGAAAATGTTGGGATCGGCCGAACTGTCTCCTTTAGTTATTAAAATAACTTCACGTAAACGCGGCAATTCAGCGCTAAGCTTGATCAAAACATCTTGGTACATGGCTTCCCGACTTACATAGGCTCTTTCTACGCGACCTACGGCCAAGCCACCGGGATAAACATCTCCCAACCCAGAAGTAATTACCAATTGCCCAGGTTTAACCGGCACATCAAAACGGATATATTTTATAACGCTACGCAACATTTTGTTGGTGCGCATAATCCCATAAACTTCAGAATCAGCCAAAGCTACCGGCACAGCTAGACTTTCACTGCCCACTAAAGAAAGAGTACAGGAGCGACTGCCCACTTGGCTCACTCTTCCAACCAAGCCTTCGGGAGTAACGGCAACCATATTTTCTGTTACTCCATCATTGCGGCCACGATCCAAAACAACTTTTTCTCCCCAATTGTTGGGATCCCGAGCAATTACGCGAGCGCTAATTTTAATTTTACCGGGCAGTTGAGCCTTCAATTCGAGTAAAGATTGCAAACGCAAATTTTGCACTTTGTAGGCTAGAAGGCGGCTTTTTTCATCTTTTAAAGCTTTAATTTCAGCTTCAAGCTGAGCATTTTTTTCACTTAGAGACTTAAATTGAGTAAAGCCTCTCAGCCAGTCATCAATTTGACTAGAAAAATCGGCCACTAGTTTTTGCACAGGAGACAAAGCCAAAGCAGAAGTTTTAACCCAAGCGATACTGCCAATAGCTTCTAATACAACACAGACAAAAACTAGCAAAAAAAGTATTTTTAGCCAATATTTGAGCTGCCGCATCGTTTGTGAATCTCCAGACTGTCTGAGAAGTTTGCTTTATACCAATTTTATATACTTCGCCAAGCTGAAGCATACAAAACCTATATTTTTACAAGATATGGATTGCTTTTACCAGAAATTGCGCGTTTCCGCCCCTTCCACAGCCCTCATTATGCGAGGGTCATGATAGAGTTGTTCTAGGCCTAGCAAAGTACAATCTTCCGGTTTTTCAGCCACTTGACAGAAAAATCCAGTTTCGGCAGCTAAATATTGAGCCAGGCCACTCAAGCGACTACCTCCACCGCACAGCATTATACCGGAATTTACAATATCATTGGTAAAGCCGGGAGGCGTAAGCTGAATAATACGTTGCAACATGTTGGCAATTTGTTCTAATTTTGGCTTTAATATTTTTAAGATTTGCGCTGCTGTCAATTTCATTTTTCTGGGAAAACCGGTTTTTAAATCACGCCCTTTTATTTCAAAACTCAAAGCGCTGTTTTCTGTATAAGCACAACCGCCTTCTATTTTTAGCTGCTCGGCACTGCCCATACCTACAACTAAATTTTGGCGGCGGCAATAATCAACAATAGCTTTATCCAGAGCAGCTCCGGCCACAGGCACTGAATCGGCTACAACAATAGCTCCCAGACATATCACAGCGGCTTGAGTAATTTCGGCTCCAATATTGACAACTAAACAAGCCTGACTTTGAGTAACCGATAAACCACAGCCTAGAGCGGAAGCCAAAGGAGCAGATACCACAGAGATGCCCCTGGCACCGGCTGAGCGACAAAGATCGGAAATTATGCGTACATCGGCTTCGGAAGCTCCCACAGGAACAGACAGCAAGATTCTGGGCCCAAACAGTCCCAAATTTGAGCAACGACTTAGACAAAAGCACAACAACTCCAGAGCCTTGTTATAATCGTAAACACATCCTTCTTTTATGGGAGCACTCAGTATCTTTTCTTTGCTCAGCCGACCAGCCATAAGCTTAGCTTGAGAGCCAATAGCTACAAGTTTATCGGTTTTAAGTTCGTAAACGAGGCGAGCATGTTCACGCCAATAGTTTTTTCCGCACTCTGCCACACCTATAGCAGAGCTTCCCAGATCTACCCCCAGATCAGGAGAAAATTTGGAAATCAATTTATCGAAAAAATCTAACACGCCTACCCTACCCAACAGAGCCTAGTCTCTCAAAGAAAATAAAGTAAAACCAAAAGCGGCACTCAAACTATTTAACACGGTTAAAGGTAATCCCACCACATTAAAATAACAGCCGTCTATTTTTTCCACTAAAAGCGAGCCTAACTCTTGAATGCCATAAGCACCGGCCTTGTCCAGCGGATGTCCAGTTTCAACATAGGCTTTTATCTCTTGTTCTATGGAGGAGCGGAATTTGACGGCTGTAACAGCGCACGATTTTATAAATTGCCCCGAAGGCAAAGCTTGCACAGCAACGCCAGTAACTACGTGATGCCAACGTCCAGCCAATCCGGAAAGCATTTCTGTAGCTTCAGCTTTGGAGCCAGGCTTGCCCAAAACTGCCTTACCGCAAACGACTACCGTATCTGATCCGATAACCAAAGCTTGGGTTGCTGGTTCGGCAACAACTTGACTAGCAGAAGATTGGGCTTTAGCTAAAGCAGAATTTTGCACCTCTTTAATAACTTCAGCCAAAACTTCAACTTCACAAGCTTTGTGTAAACGCAAACTCAAATTGGCATAAGGGCCCACACAATCCAAAATGGTTTGAATTTCAGGAATACTCTCGAGAGAAATTTTCTCTTTTCCCAAAAAAGCCGAATATTCTGCATACATACAATCGTCGGCGCTACTAAAATTGTCGCCGACATTTTCTCTAAGCTCAGCTAAACCACAACCGGAGCGAGAACAAGGAGGCTCAGCTTCGGGGCTGGGCTTTAAAACAGTAAAATTAAGCCCCAACATTTCAAGTAATTCGCGACGACGCGGCGAAGCGGAGGCTAAAATTATTTTAGGCTTATTTTCTTTTAACATATGGGGCGAATTATAACACGAAAAGCCCCAGTAACGATATACAAAGCCTAAAAAAGAACAGCGAACGAAAATAATGCAAATAGTGACAAAAACAGGCGACGAGGGGACGACATCTCTAATTGGAGGTAAACGGGTATTTAAAGACGATCTCCATGTGGTATCTTGCGGCTCGATAGACGAATTGAGCGCCATCCTGGGCGTATGTCTAAGTTTTTGTCCCCCTTCACCTTGGAGCGAAGAGCTGGAAGAAGTACAACGCACTTTGTTTTTATTGGCCGCCGATTTGGCCTCATCTCAATCGTCGACCGATTTCTATCTACATAGCAAACACCTTAAGCAATTGGAAGACAATCTTCAGCCTCATTTACAAGCTCTGCCCGAACAAAACGGCTTTATTCTCAGTGGAGGCAGCCAATGCGGAGCCTTTCTTCACTTGGCCCGCACCATATGCCGCCGGGCCGAAAGGGAATGTGTGGCCTTAAAACGTCAAGTCGAGTCTGAACAAGGCTATTTCAATCCCTTAATTACGATGTATATCAACAGACTGTCAGATTATTTATTCGTCGCCGCCCGCCTTATCAACCACTTGCAAGGTAAGGAAGAAAAAAAGGTATAATCCTTTTTTTTATCTCTTTTGCCCTTGCTTTCATATTTGAGGACGTGATATAATGCCCCCGGTTTAGAAGCGAGTAGTTTAAGTTGGTAGAGCGAGAGTAGTTTGCTCACTCCCCCTAGTGCAAAAAAGATATTTTTTGCCTGAAATATGTTTCACTAAAGTTTCTAAAGATTTTGTTTGGAGGATTTTCAAAGTGGCAAACATTAAGACTGCCAAAAAGATGATCTTGGTTCACGAGCGCCGCCGCAAGCGCAACGTTAGCGTAAAGACTCGTATCAAAAACGTTTTCAAGGCTGCTATAGCTACCTTAGAGAAGGAAAACAGCGCTGAAGTACGCGCTCAGTCCTTAAGCGCCGCTTCTTCCACTATCGACAAGGCCGTGGCTAAGGGCATCGTCCACAAGAATAAGGCTGCCCGCCGCAAATCCCGTTTGGCCCGCAAAATTAACGCCGCCAACGCTCAAGCCTAATATTCGTCAGAATTTTAGCTGAAAAGACTCCGCCGCTTTATGAAAAAGCAGACGGAGTTTTTTTTTGTTTTGTAAAGGATAAAATAATCAACAATTATGGGAAATTCAAAACTAGAGCAACTAACTTCCAAAATAAATGAACTTTTAAGCAAAAAGGATTATGTCATTCTGGCTATAGATGGACGCTGTGGCTCAGGCAAAACCACCCTAGCTTCTCACCTGCAAAAAGAGTTCAAAGCCAATCTTTTCCATATGGATGATTTTTATTTGCCACTCAGTTTGCGCACTCCTGAAATTCTCAGCCAAATAGCCGGCAATATAGATCGCTGGCGCTTAATTGAAGAGGTCTTGCGTCCTTTACAAAAGCGACTTCCTTTTACTTATCGCACTTATAGCCACACTCCCTCGCCTCATTTTAGCGAGCCCATACAAGTTCAGCCTACCAAAGTGACCATAGTTGAAGGTTCTTATTCTTGCCACCCAGACTTGGCCTCTTTTTATGACTACAAAATTTTTCTCTCTCTAGATAAAGATCGGCAATGGCAACGCTTGAGCGGTAGAGAAACTCCAGAAGAGCTGGCTAGTTTTGCCAAATTCTGGATTCCTATGGAAGAAAGATACTTCCAAGCTTGTCAAATACAAGCTAAATGCGATTTTTATTGGGAAGCTTAAAATAATCTTCTCCAATTAAATTTACCGTTGAATTTTTCGCAAAGTAAAAAGCTCCGCTCCTCCCTGTTAAAAGAAAAGCGAAGCTTTTTTACTTTAGTAGATACAAAAATTAGTAGCGATAATATTCAGGCTTGTAGGGGCCTTCTACGGGTACACCCAAATATTCGGCCTGTTCAGGAGTGAGCTTGGTTAAGCTAACGCCCAGCTTAGGCAAGTGGAGGCGAGCAACTTCTTCGTCAAGTTTCTTAGGCAAACGATAGACGCCGATAGGATACTTATCATGGTTATTCCAAAGCTCGATCTGACCTAATACTTGGTTGGTGAAGGAGCAAGACATTACGAAAGAAGGATGGCCAGTGGCGCAGCCCAAGTTGACCAAACGTCCGCGAGCCAAAACGATCAAATCGCGACCGCTAGGCAATTGGAAGACGTCTACTTGAGGCTTTAAGTTATACTCGGTAATACCAGGGGTAGTTTCCAGCCAGTGCATATCGATTTCGCAATCGAAGTGGCCGATATTGCAAACGATGGCTTTATCTTTCATTTCCATCATGTGGCGGCCCATGATAATGCCTTTGCAACCGGTGGTGGTGACAAAAATATCACCGATAGGAGCGGCTTCTTCCATAGTCATGACTTGGTAGCCTTCCATAGCAGCTTGCAAAGCGCAAATAGGATCGATCTCAGTAATAATGACGCGAGCGCCGAAGCCACGCATACTCTGGGCGCAACCCTTACCTACATCGCCGAAACCACAAACGACTACGACTTTACCAGCAACCATAACGTCGGTGCCTCTCTTGATACCATCGGCCAAAGATTCGCGGCAGCCATAAAGGTTGTCGAACTTAGACTTGGTGACGGAGTCGTTGACGTTGATAGCCGGAGCTAAGAGTTTACCTTCGGCAGCACGGCGATAAAGGTTATGAACACCGGTTGTTGTTTCTTCGGTGATACCGCGAATTTCTTTGAAGAGTTCAGGGAATTCGTCGTGAACTAAGTTGGTCAAGTCGCCGCCATCATCCAAGATCATATTGGGGCCTAAACCGCCTTCAAATTTCAAGCTCTGACGAATACACCAATCATACTCTTCTAAAGTTTCACCCTTCCAGGCGAAAACGGGCACACCAGCGGCAGCAATAGCGGCGGCAGCATGATCCTGAGTGCTATAAATATTGCAAGAACTCCAGCGAACCTGAGCGCCCAAGGCTACGCAAGTTTCAATCAAAACAGCGGTCTGAACGGTCATATGCAGACAACCGGCAATACGAGCGCCTTTTAAAGGCTTTTCGTCGGCGTAACGCTCACGCAAAGCCATCAAACCGGGCATTTCAGCTTCGGAAAGGACGATATCACGTCTTCCCCATTCAGCTAAGCTCATATCTTTTACTTTGTAATCTACAGTAGATTCGCTCATATTAAAGAGTCCTCCATAAAATTGACGCCAAAACGCCTAACCCAAAAAAATACAAAAAGCTAACTAAAAAACATCTAATTAGACCGGTGAAAGTTCTCTGCCAGGACTTTATTCCTGCTTTTTTTTGCAAAAAGCCTTAAAAGAGCCACCCGTTTTTTCTTGGTGGCTCTATACAAGCAAAGTTTTGACTTATAACCAGGTAGGATTATCAAAGAAAGCAGTCTCCACACCGAACTGCGCTTCTACTTCGGCTTGCAGAGCTTTGACTCCAAATGTTTCCGAAGCATAGTGGCCAACACAAGCGATATTTAAGCCATATTCTACTGAATCGTGGGCCATAGAATAGCTAGTTTCTCCAGTAATATATAAGTCCAGATGGTCTTTGATACCCTGATATAAATATTCGCCTCCGCCACCGCCGCTGCAAACGCCAATGCGCTTAATTTCTTGCGGTCCGTGCCAAAAATCAGCCAAACGGTTAGGAAACAAAGCGGCCAATTTTTGCTTAGCTTCAGCAAGTGAAATTGGCTTTTCCAAATCGCACAGCCAACCTACTTCACCAAATTCGCCAGTCTTTTCCCAGCCTAAATTGCTAAGAATTTGAGCATTGTTGCCCAACTGAGGGTGACGATCCAAAGGCAAATGGGAAACGAATAAATTGATATTATGATCCAACAGGAACTTAAGGCGTTTTCTGTTGACTCCTTGAACTTTATCCCAACTGGGCCACATCATGCCATGATGGACACAAATAATTTGACAGTCTTGCAAAGCTTCAAAAGTAGACAGGCAAGCATCGACAGCGAAACCAACCTTTTTAACCTCTTCGGCTCCTTCTACCTGAATGCCGTTGCTAGTAAAATCTTTAAACTCTTTGATTCTCAGCAAATCGCTAAGATAACGAACCAACTCGGAAGTTCTGACCATAGTTTTTAAGCCACTTGCACTCCTTTTTTATATACATTGCGAATCCAATTAACTCCGTAGCTGTAAGGCCAATCACGCCAATTAAGCGTATTTAATACTACAAAATCGGCCTGTTTGCCCACGGACAAACTACCTACCTTATCAGCCATTTTTAAGGAGTGGGCAGCATTGATAGTGGCAGCCACGATAGCCTCTTCCGGAGTAAACTTTAAACGCAATACAGCTAAAGAAATGGCCATAGGCATAGAAAGACAGAAATTCGAACCGGGATTGAAGTCGGTAGCAATAGCAACCGGTAAACCGAAATCGATCATTTCTCGCCCCTTGGCATATTTATCGGTGCCGCAGAAGAAAGAAGTGCCAGGGGTAAGAATGGGTATAATGCCGCTTTCTTTCAAAATTGGATAATCATCAGCTTGGAGACTCTGTAAATTGTCGCAAGAAGCGGCGCCTATTTGAGCAGCCATTTTGGCTCCTCCCAAATAGCAAAATTCTTCGGCGTGTATTCTGGCTCCCAAACCGCAAGCCATACCGGTCTCCAAAATCTTTTTAGCTTGAGCTACATCGAAGACGCCACGCTCACAAACGACATCAATCCAATCGGCCAAACCATCTTCACAAACTTGGGGAATCATTTCCTGAACCAATAATTTTACATAATCGTGAGCATGGTCGGCATATTCCTCAGGTACGGCATGGGCGCCCAAAAAAGTGACAGCCAAATCGATAGGCAATTCGCGGCCTAATTGGCGCAAAATGCGCAATTGGCGTAACTCTGCCCTGGTAGCTAGGCCATAACCGCTTTTGGCCTCAATGGTAGTGGAACCATGAGAGAGCATCATTTCCAAATTGCGTCTGGTTATATCAGCCAATTCGCTATCGCTAGCTTCAACAGTAGCTCTTACCGTGCTGGCAATGCCACCACCCTTAGTCCGAATTTCTTCTTCGGTAGCTCCTTGAGCTCGCAATAAATAATCGTCATTTCTTGAGCCGGCAAAAATCGGATGAGTATGCGCATCCACAAAACCGGGCAAAATCGTGCAGTTACAATAGTCGAGCACCTTGCCCTGCCAACGGCGCAACAAATCGCGAGCATAACCAACTTCGGCGATCTGGCCGTCACAAATAACCAAAGCTCCCTCTTCTATTTCGCCAGCGTCGTCCATATCTTCACCGCAACGCGGCCGAGGGACATCATCATCGTCGGAACAAGTCAAAACCTTGCCGGCTATGACTACGGCGTCAGCCTGATTCACAACTAACCTCCAAAGCAATGCTCTAAAAAGAGCAACTAAAATATCATGATTAATTCGCCTGTACCAGGCATTTACTCTTCTTTGCTCAGCATTTTTTTGCCAAAAGTAAAGACAAATTTAGCCTGGCGACGATCTATAGAAATCTAAAAGTCCATTTTCTACAGTGCGCTGGGGAGCAAAATCCGGCATTTGCAAATAATAAGAGAAACAATCACTCATCGCTTGCAAGGGCAAACAGCCTATAAGTTCGCTTTTTAGCACGCTCACACCAAAACGTCTGGCTTCCATTTTTACCAGTTCAAAAGCTGTATAAAGAGCCGTAAACTTAGGATTTGTCAAATTCATCGAAACTTGCACAGCCTTTTGAGAAGGCAATTCCAGCCCCAGCGCCTTGACAAAACTTAAGCCGCCGGAAGAGGCTCGCACTCTGGCGGCGATCTTTTTGGCAACAGTTACATTTTGAGTGTTGAGCCAAACGTTAAAAGCTACCAACGGCCCTCGAGCGCCAAAACAAGATGCTCCCAAGGTAGGATGCAATAAAGTCGGCCCCAAATCTGGGCGACGCTCTTCGCTTTGCAAACCTTCAGCGCAAAGAGCCTCCCAACCTCCGCGACGCAAGTAGGCTAGAGACGCTCTCTTAGGCTGTAAAGCAGATTCTCCATATAAATAAATCGGTAAGTTAAAACGCTCCGCCACTAAAGTAGCCACTCTCTTGGCCAAAGCAGCCGAATCAGCCATAGAAGACGCTTCTAAAGGTACAAAAGGCACCACATCTATAGCTCCGATACGAGGATGCACGCCCGTATGCCCGTGCATATCGATATGCTGCCCGGCGACAGTAAATAAGTTGAGAATAGCTTCTTCCAACCCGTCAGCGTCACCAATAAAAGTAAAAACAGAGCGATTATGATCAAAATCGGCAGAATAATCCAAAAGACGAACAGAAGGCACCGAACGCACAGCTGCGGCCAAAAGCTCGATAATATGGGAACGGCGTCCCTCAGAAACATTGGGAATACATTCAAAGACAGCTCCCATACTGTATTTTTCTCCTCAAAAATAAAAAACGCCTCTGGAGCACATATTCCCTAGGGAAATATTGAAACAGAGACGTTAAGAGTTAAGCTTGAGCCAACTTATCAGCAAATTTCTTCAAAACGCCCAATAAGCGCAAGCGCAATTTGCCAATTACTTCACGATCAGAATCTGGTGCATCTTCTAAAGAGCACGGATCTTCCGGTTCATTGGGTAAAACTAAAGAGCGATTGATAGTGAACTGAATCCAAGGTGTGCCATGTCCATCACAATCGGCACAATGGCGTTTAAGAATATAACCGCCGGAAGAAGGATTGTTAAACGAGACCAATTGCTGGCCATCTTTAAGCTGAATGTCGGCAAATTCTTCGCGCAAAACTTCGGCTAATTTGTGAGCCGTAGCCGCAGAGCAAGAAAGAGAATCGCCCTCGGCATTGGAGTCGCCCATATTGCCGATACAGAAAACGGGCCTTATCTGACCACAATCGGGATCGCGAGGCGCTCCCACAGGAGCCATAGAATGGCAATCTATACCTAAACGTACACCACCGCGAGAAGCTACGCGCTCCAATATTTCGTGATAATTGCGATGGTATCTATCTATAAGGCGATTTACGTCATCAGCTGTAGGCTGACAATCTTCACGCCAAACAGGTCTGTTATAACGAGTGACTAAACGCACCACTCCGTCATCAACTTTAGGAGGTTTCAAACTCGGGTCTTGATCCATATCAATAACTGCCCGAGCGACTTCGGCCTCTAAGCGTCCCTGTACCGATTCTCCGAAAGCGAATATTTCACGCGTCCAAGGATCGGAATCAAAAAATATATCAGCAGGGGTCAAGGCCAAGCGCGTAGTCAACTCACGAGGTAGAACTGTTCCGCCGTGAACTATCGTTAGTAAGAAAGGCAACCGAGCCACCATAACTACTCCTAACTCTTTCTTATATATTGGCATGCGAGCCACAAGAAAACCGCCCCCCAAGGCCTCAAATATCTTCTCCGCACCGCTACAGGATAGGTACTTGCACTCGTGCTATTTTTAGCTCCGGAGCGTTTTGTATTCCCGAATTGTAGGCGAATATATGCAGAGAAAAAAGGTATGCGGCCACGTTCGAAGTGATTGAAAGCGGCGCAACGCCTCCCCCTTTTCATTCTCCGGAAAAATGCATTATCCCCCTTGGAATATATCCAAAAAGCATATCAGTCTGCCCTCGCCAATAACCAAGAGCAGGAATTAAGCATTTTTTTTCCCAAATTGAGGCCGATTTTTATTTTTAGGAAGGGGCTTATTTTATGTTAGATCCTCGTTATAAAAAATTAGCTCAAACTTTAGTTTATCACTCGTGTCGAGTAGAGCCGGGCGACAAAGTGCTGGTGGAAGCTACCGAAATTCCGTCTTCTATGCTAACTGTTTTGGCTGCAGAGATTTGCCAAGCTGGCGGAATTCCCATTTTTAATATCCAAAATCAATCGATTATGCGTCAATTGCTTTTGGATCCTGATACTGAAAAAGTTAAAGCCCGTTGCCAGGCTATAGGTGCTCTGGAGCTGGAGCGTATGAAACAAGTCCAGTGTTACATTTCTATGCGCGGTATGACCAACGCCGCAGCTTTAGCTGATACTCCTCCGGAAAATGTAGAGATCTATCAAAAATACTGGCAAAAACCTGTCCACTTGGAACAGCGCGTTAAGCATACTCGTTGGGTAGTAATGCGTTGGCCCAACCCCTCTATGGCTCAATTGGCCCTTATGTCTACCGAAGCTTTCGAAGACTATTTCTTTGAAGTATGCCTGGCCAATTATCAAGCTATGGAAATAGCCGTTCAGCCTTTAAAAGAGCGTTTACTGCGCACAGATAAAGTGCGCCTGACCGGCCCAGGCACCGATTTGCGCTTTTCTATTAAAGATATAGGGGCAGTTCCTGATTTTGGCCGCCGCAATATTCCTGACGGCGAATGTTACTCAGCGCCTCACAAAACTTCGGTGGAAGGTACCATTGCTTTTAATACTCCCACCAATTTCCGCGGCGTCCGCATGGACAATATTCGCTTAACTTTCCACGAAGGCAAAGTAGTCGAAGCCTCTTCTTCCGACACCGAAAACTTAAATCGCATTTTGGATATTGACGAAGGAGCCAGGTATATTGGCGAATTTTCTCTCGGCTTCAATCCTTTTGTCGATAAGCCCATTGGCGACACACTTTTTGATGAAAAGATCAGAGGCAGTCTCCACTTAGCTTTGGGCAATTGCTACGACGCTGCCAATAACGGCAACAAATCTTCTATTCACTGGGATTTGGTACTTTGCCAAGAACCTGGCGGAGATGTCTATTTTGACGATCAGTTAATCCGTCACAACGGTATTTTCGTTGACGACGAACTCAAAGGCTTAAATCCTGATGAGCTGAAGAAATCGTTAGCCTAAAAGCTCACAAAACTTTGTAACTTTATAAAACAAGGCCCGGAACTTTTGTACAAAAGATGAATCCGGGCCTAATAATTTGAGTTAGCGCAACTTAAGTTTGAGAGGTTAGAAATTGGCTAATAAGCTGGCCGACTTCCTCACCGTGATCTATTTGAGGATTGTGACCTCCGCAGGCGACAATTTTTATACCGGCTTGGGGAATAAGTTCTTTCACACGGTATCCCTGCTTCAAGCTAAATAGAGGATCGAAAGTACCGAAAATAATCAATGACGGCGCCTTTATTTTGGGATAGACATCCCAACAATTCCACTGTGAAAAAACAACTTTAGACAAGCAACCAGCCATTTGAGAGCTAATATTAACTAGCCAAGGGAAAAACTTGTGCACTGCGTCGGCGCCGGCCCAACAAGTTTTTAAGAAAAAGAGCACAGCCCCAGGCTCGAAACTTCCGCATGTACTAATTAAAACTAAACGAGCCACTTTATCCGGATTGTCAGCAGCATAACGCGCACTGAGATAGCCTCCCAAAGAGTGACCGATCAGAATAATAGGCTCGGTAAAATTCATTTCCTGAAACCAAGCGCAAATATCGTCGTAAAATTCGTCTATTTTTTCTGTGTCGTGCCAAGGCGTGCCACCGTGGCCACGCAAATTGGGAGCAACAAGTTTGTACTTAGAAGCCAACATCTGGTATTGGCTTTTGAAACTTAGCCAAGAGCTAGCCGCACCGTGTAAAAAGACTACGGTCTGTCCCTGTCCAGTTTCATAAGTTAAAAGGTAGCGCCCTCCGCCGCAAGCTACTTTCCGGGCTTTAAATTGTTTTTGAATATCATCTTTATAATTCAAATTGCTGTGCTGCCAGTTCTTACCCATTCGATTTTTTGCCATTCACGACTTTTCCGTGTGCTCCTGCCCCATTATTGCACATAGCAGGTAGCTAAGCTGAAAATGAGAAGAGAGCGCCTCTATGCGCCTAGATGTAAAAACATGGGCTTTGCTTCCCCTAGCCGCCGCCCTAAACATTACCGGAGGCTGGTTGGCTTCAGCCCTAAAACTTCCACTGTATCTGGACTCGCTGGGCACTATTTGGGCAGCCTGTCTAGGCGGCCCGCTGGCCGGAGCTACCACAGCTCTAATCAGCGGGCTTATTAGTGCTGCCGCCAACAGTCCCATATGGCTGTGCTTTTTGCCTCCAGCTTTAATTGTAGGGTTAGTCGCCGGCTACCTGAGTCGCCAAGGTTTTATGCGCAATTTAGGCTTGGCGGCTTTTATGGGTATTATTTTGGGTTTAACGGCGGCTCTAGCTTCGGCGCCAATAGCAGCTTATGTGTTGCATGGAAGTAGCGGCGGCGGCACAGATCTGGTTGTCGCGGCTTTTCGCTTGGCCGGTCTGAGCACTTTGCACGCTTGCTTGGCTCAAAGTTTAACGGTAGATCCTGTAGATAAACTAATTAGTTGCTTACTGGTTCAATCTTTGATAGCTGCTATGCCTACTAGATTGCGAAGCAGCTTTCAAAACGGAGCTTATCTAGACAAGATAGCTGTTGCCGGCTATCTATTTAAGCCGCAGCAAACAGTTTTTTGCGATTCGTCCTCTTTACCGACACGGCCGTCAGCTTCACTCTCGCACGGCTTCTATCGCCCAGGCACTAGCTTCTTGCACAAGCTGACGGCCGAAACTAAAGAAGCGTTTATCCTTTTTGTAGCCGCCGCCGCTTTAGCTTTTCCACTAGTGCTTTATTGGCAAGACGCCCAAGGTGGTATGCATTGTGCACTTTTAGCTTATTTGCCTATATTGGCCCTCACTTTGGGAGTTTTAAGTTGCCTAGGCGGCATAGCCTTACCTTTTAGCCATACTTTGCTACTAACGGCTGTACCTTTGGCTCTATCTATGATCATAATAAACGGATTGTTGGGGCCAACAGACTTTAAGCTGACTCTGGGCAATATTGGCAACTTAAACTTATCGTTACAAGCTGCTTGTCAAGCTGCCCAAACAGCCTTGCGCATTACAATTATTTGTGAAGCGGCCTTGCTACTGCTTTTTACTACCGATCAAGAAGAGCTCATGCGCAGTCTTGAATCAAAAGGCGTGCCTCCCAAATTTGCCTACGCAGTTTTAGCAGCAATAAACTTAGCACCGCAAATGATAAATCGTGCCAGACGATTGTTGGAAATTCAAGCTGCCAGAGCTATGCCCTACGGAGGTACACTCAAACAAAAAATCGGTCGCCTTTTGCCCTTAGCAACTCCCCTAATATTGACTGCCGCCTATGAAGCTGAACAAACAGCACTAGCTTTAACCTCAAGAGGCTTCGGAGCGACCAAGAGACGTAATTACTTGAACTATCCACACACTTCCGTACCGGAACGAATCTTGCAAGTAGTTTTAATAATCCTAACCGTCTTACTCTTACTTAAATCACTTTTCTAAAAGTTAATCGACATGCTGGAAATTAAAGATTTTACCTTTACACCAAAATTGGCTGCCGAACCTATATTGGAAAATATTTCTTTTCAAGCTCAGCCTGGAGAATCGATTGCTCTGACAGGCGCTTCCGGCTCGGGTAAAACTATACTTTTGCAAGCTATAGCCGGTTTTATACCCGATTTAATAAAGGGGAAAACAGAGGGGGAATTGCGACTTAATGGTCAGTTTCTCCATGAATTAAAACCGGCAGAACGCTTGCGCCAGATAGGCTACATATCTTCACAACCGCATTATCAGCTCTCGGGCATTTGCTCTACTGTAAAAGAAGAAGTAGCTTGGAGTTTGGGCAATTTGGGCGTTGATCCAGAGCAAATGCGCATTCGCACCGAGCAGATTTTACAAGCTTTTAATTTGCAAAATGTGGCCGAGCGCCACCCCCAATCGCTATCTAGCGGACAACAACAGCGCCTAATCATCGCCTCCGTACTTATTTTGGAACCAACTATCCTGCTATTAGATGAGCCTGCAGCTTTTCTAGACGCCAAAGCTCGTCAAACCCTTCTGGACTATGTGCTTAGTTCCGCTTCTTCTCAACGTCTAATCATTTGGGCCTCTTCCGACTTGGAAGAAGCAGCCTATTTTTCGCGCTGGCTCCAATTAGATAAAGGCAAGCTCGTCAGCGACGGTCGCCCTCATTTACTGACCAATTCCGGAAGTCTCAAAGCTCCCTGGACCAGAGTGTTGCAAGATTTAAATTTAGAAGAGCGTCAACCTATTACAAACTGGCCAGTTACTGAAAAAGAATCGATAGATTTCTTGCGCCGGAATTGGCAAAAGTCATCAGCTACTCAGCAAGCTACTAAGCACCCAAAGCAGATTTTGCAAGAGAATTGCTCGCCAAGAGTTCAACCGTCTTCCGACTTTACTTTAAGCTGGCAAAATGTTTCTTTCAGTTACGATGGGCAAATGCCAACACTAAGCAATATCAATCTGACCTTACAAGCGCCTGATTGCGTGGCTTTTTGCGGCTCTAACGGAGCAGGAAAAACTACTCTAGCCCAAATGAGTAACGGTTTGCTGCGTCCTCAACAGGGGGCTTTGCTTATAAACGGTCATGATACCAGCGATACTCCCTCATGGCAATTGGCGTCTAAAATAGGCTTTATCTTTCATAACGCACGTGAACAAATATTTGCTCCCGACGTTTGGTCAGAAACAGCTTTTGGCCCCCAGAATCTTGGACTGACAGCTAAAGAAGTAGAACAATATTGCCGTGAAGCCTTGGAAATAACCAATTTACTCGACTTGAAAAATGTGCATCCCTATGAATTGAGTAATGCTCAATTGCGCCGTCTCACTTGGGCAAGCGTTTTGTCTATGCACACACGCGCCATAGTTATGGACGAGCCCAATGCTGCCTTAGACGAAGAGAGTTACCAAATTTTTATCGATATGCTCGATTACTTACGCACACAAAGAAAAGCTTTGGTTATTTTAATTACTCACAATATGGATCTAGTCAGCCGATATTGTCAAAAAATAGTTTTGCTTAATCAAGGCAAATTGCTCGATTTCGGTACCACTAAAGACGTATTGTTGCGCCATATGGAGTTGCCGCGCCCTAGCGTCGCCAAATTTGCTCAGGCTTTACAACTAAGTAGCGATATAATGGAAAGTGCACAACTTAAGAAGGAGCTACAAGCCTCCTCTTCAGACGGTATTGCAGGATAAACGCCAATCCTTTCAAAAAACACACTGACATTTTTATGCATTTTATGGAGGAATCCTTATGTGCTGGGCTTCAACCCTTTTGGCCGTTCCCGCTCTTACAGTTTTAGCTCTTGAATTTATTGCTTCATCTCGCGCCGATGCAGTCGTCAGAGCTGCCGCCGAACAAGTAGACAATATGCGCGTCGAATATCCTGACGCCAGCCACGCTCGCTTGCGTTTTTCTTTCCCTTTCCAAAATTCCGGCACTCAACAAGGCTTGGTAATCGATGCTCACGCTTGCTTACAGCCTATCGGCTTGCGTTATTCCGATTTGCACCCTATCGTAAGTTTAATTAATCCTGAAGCCCCCAGAGAAGACGGTTACTGGGAAGCCGTTATTATCAAACCAGGTAAAAAACTGACTGCTGAAGTAGAAATTTGGCTGACCGCTCCCGATGTGCGCAAAGCAGTAGCCGAATTAGGTGAGTTCCGCGTAGATATTAACTTTAAATACTACTGCCGCACTCCTATGAAATACAGACGCCAGGTTATTACTCTCAATGCTGCCGAGTTCAAAGAAGTAGCTCCCGAAAGACGCAAAGCCGTCAGCGTCAAGCCTCCTAAGAAGGAAATTGCTCCTGACGCTCCCGCCGTTCCCGTTCCTACTCGCTTACTCATGCCCGGCGACGATATTATCGATGTAGTAAAAGAATACACCGCCGATATTGCCAAGCCCGGTGACATTATCGCCTTAGCCGAAAGCCCAGTGGCCATTATGCAAGGACGCGTTGCCTATTGCGAAGATATTCAGCCTCGCTACTTAGCTCGTCGCCTCAACCTGGTCTTTGATATGAATTCTTCTCTTTCTTCAGTCTACTCCTTGGAAATGGCTTTCCGTGAAGTTGGTACTTGGAAGATTCTTTACGGCATGTTCCGCGGTTTGATCGGAAAAATTATTGGTCGCCCAGGAGAATTTTATCGTGTCACCGGTCGTATGGTAGCAGCTATTGACGATTGCACCGGCACTTTGCCTCCCTTCGATAAGCATGTAGTTTTAGCTCCAGCCTATCCTCAAAAGGTGTGTCAGGAGATCAAAGAAGCTACTGGCTTCGATGTGACTATCGTTGACGCCAACGACTTAGGTAAAGTTGATGTCTTAGCTATTACCGATCCCAACCGTAAGTCCGAAGTAGTTGAAGCTTTGAAACCCAATCCTCAGGGCAACGCCGGCGAAATGACTCCCTTGGTAGTGATTAGAGATCGCCGTCCGGCTGTGGCAACTGTAAATGTAATAAAGACAGAGCCCATGCCTATGCCAACTCCCGAAACTGAGGCTCCTCAAGCCTAACCTAAAGCTTAGTCAGTAAATAATACTTACTACTAAAGCACAAAATAAAAGAGCTCCGGGCCGAATAGTCCGGAGCTCTTTTATTTTACTCCCCAAAAGACTATTTAATAAAACGCAAGAAAATCAAGCTAAGCTCAAATAGAGCGATAATAGGGCCAGCCACGACCGCACAAGTAAAAGCGTCAGGCGTAGGGGTAATAACGGCTGTCAGAACCAAAATGGTAAAATAGGCCACGCGTCTGGCCCCAGCTAACTTTTCATAGGAGATAAGGCCAATTTTGGCCGCTCCAATTATTACTATTGGCAATTCAAAAACACAGCCACAGGCTAAAATCAGTCCGGAAGCAAAACCGACCACTTCGCCAATAGTCCAAAGCGCCGTAATACCATCAGCTTGAAAGCTGAGAAAAAAGCGCCACATAATAGGCAAAGCTACAAACCAGGCGAAAGCGGCTCCGCTAGCAAAAAGCAAAAGACACAAAGGAGCCAAGGTAAGTACTAAATGGCGTTCTTTGCGTTTGAGAGCCGGATTTACAAAAGCGCCGATATTATAAATAATAACCGGCAAAGAGATAACCAATCCGGCAATCATAGCCAATTTTATAAAAGCCATAAAAGCTTCGGTAGGGCTGGTATAGACAAAGGTGAAGCCTTGACCAGCCAATTCTCTCACCTTGGCTAAAAAGCGATCTACGTAACAGTAAGAAACACAACTAGCGACCAACCAAGTGACAGCACAATAAAAGATACGTCGGCGTAGCTCTTCCAAATGCTCGGTTAAGCTGAGCTCCACATCTTGATCGATTTCATCTTCGTTGTTTTCTGCCCCAATTGCGACTTGGGCATGGAGAGATCTGTCTATAGTAGGTGCCAAAGACTTTACGCACCCATTTTCCCGATTTTCGTCCAAAGTTTAATGTTTTTCCCCTGTAGCAGATTTAGATTCAGTAGGGATAGAAATACCGACCGAGTTGCCTTCTTCGTAGCCTTCTTTAAACTCCTGACCTATGGAGCGCACATTATTGAGCAATTTTTTACCTAAATTGCCAATATATTTGGGGCCAAAGAGCAAAACAGCCGCTCCCAAAATTAAAGCCCACTCTCC
>ERZ869991.81-NODE-81-length-27061-cov-7.429551_pt1 | contig 27061 bp, 14 predicted proteins | sample MGYA00520862_ERZ869991 | MGnify/ENA primary metagenome ERZ869991 (study PRJEB32232, sample SAMN07284978) | human gut metagenome | biome: human-associated habitat; material: feces | host: Homo sapiens | place: Tanzania | collected 2014-08-11 ...
CAAACACGATTGGGAAACCCTCTGTGTCCTTACCGCAAACGCAAAGTTCCAAGTCAGGAGTAGGCTCATCGGTAAGGTCTGCATAAGCCTTACCTTCATAATTGGTAATCGCCTTAACACCTACAACTCGGATGGTATCATCCAGCGTAAACATTTCAGGGTCTTCAACCTTCAATACCATAGATGTACCAGTACTCTCCACGGTTGCTTCCTTAACGGTAGTCTTGATAGGACGGGTACCGATACTCCAATACTCAACTACAAAAGAGTTGGCAGGCTTAGTGGTCGCATAGCGTGAAATCTGGTCAACTGGAGTAGCCGTCGGGCGAATCTTAGTAATCTTATCATTGATGTCGTTCTCATAGAACTCTGTGCCGTTCTCGTTATAATGCTCACGACCCTTGCCCTCAGTAGCGATACCATCATCCTGACGAGCAGCACCACCGTTGCCAGCATCATCGGCAGCAGTAGCACCACCAGCCTCAGCAGCATGACCACTCTCGGTAGTACCGCCATCAGGCAGAGCCGCCTCAGCCATGATAACATTACCATTCACTCCAAAAATAACTGCCATTACCATAATAAAAATGGAAAACAGCCGATTAAATCTACTTTTCTTCATTGTTATCCTAAATATTAATTAAACATTATATATTATCTTTTTACCTTATCGCATGCGTGTTCTCTTCTCGTTGCCACGCTCCCAGATGTTACCCCTACGTGATGCCCTGCCTAGCGCACCAAGGTTTGGCTGATTATCTGTCTGCTTGGTCTCTGCATTGGCAGAATCAAGGTCAGCAGTACCATCGCCCTTCTTTCTCAGTTCAAGGTTCTTGACATGCTTGCTGTTCTTGCCACGAACCTCACCTTCATGGGCTGCATCAGCCACATCGGTATCATGATTCTTTGCCTTGATGAAAGCAGTAATCATTTCCTCGGTAAACTTGCCAGTCACTACATTGCGCATGGTCTGAAAGCACTGGTCGATGGCATCGTTCACAGCTTCCTCGCCATACTTCTCCTCCAACTTATCGAACACCTCATAGCTGGAAGGCATGTTCTTGTCATACTCCTCCTGCAATTTCTTGCCGTTGGCAGCATTCTGCAAGAACTCAGACTGAGCCGATGCAATCTCATCTGCATTATCAGGGTCTGAATAGTAGTCAATGGCATCCTCACCATGGGTACGAATCAACTCAGCATAAGGACTCTTGCCAGCCTTCATCGCTTGAAGGAAGGTAGCCGCCTCAGGGTCACTACCCAACCAATCGCCCATCGCCTTCTCGTTATCCTTATAACCCTGCAAAGCCTTCTGGTCGGCATCATAATCATCATTGATGGCTCCATACATAGCTTCATCATCCGCATACTCAGTATCAGGATGGCGGGTCTTCAATCTCTCCAAAGCCAAGTCTCTCTTGGTCTTGGTATCTTGCTGTTTTGCAGCACCAGCATTCTGCTCAATATTTGTATTTTCGTCCATATATATATGTGTAAATTTATAAATCAATGCCCAAAAGTAACGCTTTTCGGTTTATTCTTAACCTTATCCGTTAACTTTGCTTAATCATATCCGATTAATTTGGTAATTTCAATACATTTTTGTATCTTTGCCTCACAAATATATGAAACATAAAGGCTCACGATGTGACTTTACAAAGGAACGTGATGCCGACATATTGAGGGCTTACAAAGAGATAATATCAGTAAGAGACAATATCGGCCTCTTGGAGATTGAGCGAAGACTATTGCAATCTCCAAGCAAACGTTTTTGGGTTTCTGTTGACCGAGCATATAACGTCATTCTCAACATGCTCAATGGTAAATCCATCAGCAACATGAACCCACAGAAAAGAGCCATGTTTCAGGAGATTTTCCGCAGATACAATATTTATTCCAAGGAGCATCCTTCTCTCACCAAGATGGATGTTATTTGGCATGTATGCAATCAGGAAGCACCGAGTTTCTATCTCACTCCTAAGTCCATGCACGTCATACTTCATCGGGTGAGGAAGGAGGAGAAGAGAAGATGCTACGAACTTCGCCAGAAAAGATTGCGCTTTATGCTGGGTACATTATAATAATGTGTATCACACTTATAGGATATGATGGCATGGGTCTCTCAGACGGTTGCTCTATTCAGAACCGACTAAGCTACCCTTTCTTTCATCAGAACATATTTCATGCAGCCATCAACCTTTATGTCTTCCATCAATGCTACCGAGCCATCCCTTGTGGTATCGGGCACTTGGTGGCATTCTATCTCATAGCCATCAGCTACCCCTTCTCCTCATCCGTGCCAATCATCGGTCTTAGCGGATTCATCTATGCTTACATGGGCTTTATCGCCCCATACGTGGAGAATAAGGTAAGATACAATCTCACCATTCTCCTATATATCTGTGTTGGAATCTTCTTCCCTTGCATGGCAGTTGGAGTCCACATCTATTGCTATGTACTTGGTCTGTTGTGGGGTTATCTAAATGCACCGCTATGCCAAGACAAGTAACCGCCAAGCTGACAGATGCCGTAGACAAACATGTACTGGGCATACTGAAAGAGAACGAGAAACGCATCAAGGAAATCAACACTCCTTTCAATCCTATCAAGGGTGAAGGTTGTGGAGATAAGCGATTCCTGCTTTTCCTTCCTGACTTCCCGATTCAGAGACAGCAGCTTCCAGTTTCAATGAAGAAGATTCCGCTCGTCAAGATGCTCATCGACTTTGGCAGTTGCAAGGCGGTAATCGAGGAACTGCACAAGGATATAGACGAGCCGTACAACCTAGAGGAAGAGATTGAGCAACTGGTGGAGCAGTTCACCCGAATCAGGATGAAACACGACCCCTTCTTCTTCTTTGCCACATTCATCTATATCAAACCGAAAGGTGGAGGTCTCCCCTTCCGCTTTGTGCTCAGAAGACCGCAGCGCAGACTGCTCAGGTGGCTGGAAGAGCGAAGAAAAAAGAATCGCCCTATCCGTCTCATCCTGCTGAAAGCCCGACAATGGGGAGGTTCTACGGTCATTCAGATGTACTTCCTTTGGCTGCAACTCATGTGGCAGAAGGGTCTCAACTCGCTCATCGTGGCTCAGGTCAAGGACACGGCAGAAACCATCCGAGGAATGTTCGAGGAAGCTCTGAAAAACTTCCCTACCAAGTTCCTCTACGAAATGGGAGAAGCATTCTCAGAGAACGAGCCGAAGTTTGTGGGAGTGGGAACATCAGGAAATGTGAAGAAGGTTCCTCAGCGATTCTGCAAGATTAAGGTGGGTTCAATGGAACGACCACTTTCTGCCAATGGTGAAGACTACAACTTGGTTCACCTTTCCGAGGTGGGTCTTTGGAAGAAGACAGATGGAAAATCTCCTGAAGAGGTAGTACAGAACGCTACCAATGGTATCTTGTACCGACCTTACACGATGATTGCCTATGAATCCACCGCCAATGGTACTGGCAACTTCTTCCATAAGGAATGGATTGCAGCCAAAAAGGGTGAATCTCAGTTTGAGCCGTTCTTTGTACCTTGGTTCGAGATATACGATATGTATCATCTTGATTTTGAGTCAAAGAAACAGAAGGTGGAGTTCGCTAAATGGTTATACGAGAACCGCAACAATACCAATACGATGTCCGACCGAGAGGAACCATGTACCTATCTTTGGAAGTTGTGGACGCTGGGTGCTCCACTCGAAGCTATCAACTGGTATATGGCAGAGCGAAGGAAGTTCACCGACCATGCGGATATGGCTGCTGGCTACCCTACCGATGATATTGAAGCATTCAAGCACTCAGGAGCCAAGGTCTTTGCAGAAGACAAAGTTGACAAGTTCCGTAAAGGATGCCGAGCACCGAAGTTCATCGGTGATGTTTATGGTGATGGCTACAAAGGCAAGAAGTGTATGCAGAATGTCCGATTCTGTGAAGACAAGCAGGGTCAGTTCTGGATATGGAGCAAACCTGAGACCTTTGACGATTGCAAGGTAATCAACCGCTATCTGGTTGTAGTGGATATTGGTGGACGCAGCAAGAATGCCGACTGGTCTGTTATCTGTGTCTTCGACCGCTATTGGATGATGGAAGGTGGCAAGCCGTATGTGGTAGCCCAATGGTATGGGCACATTGATATGGACTTGCTGGCATGGAAGGCTGCTCAGATAGCCAGATACTACAACGATGCTTTATTGGTGATAGAATCCAACACCTTGGAGACAAAAGACAAGGAGCATATCTTGGAAGGTGGTGACCAGTCTGAGTTCATCCTGAATCAAATCAAGGACGTATACGATAATCTCTACGCACGCAAGCAGAGTGAATCGGACATCAAGAATAAGGTTCCAGTAAAATACGGATTCCATACCAATGTGGCAACCAAACCAATGGTTATCTCTGTACTGGTTCAGACTATCCGTGAACAACTCTATGTGGAGCGAGACGATAGATGTTTGGATGAATATCTCACCTACGAGAAGAACGGAACCGTATATGAGGCAGCAGACGGCAAACACGATGATTTGCTCATGACCAGAGCCATCGGACTCCATATCTGTTTCAATGAAATGGAAATGCCTAAGATGATACAGAATCAGGCAAGAGTAATGAGAAGAAAGGTTTCTGTTTCGGCAGCAACCATCATATAGTTTCAAACAAATAATTACGATTATGAAAGTAACAAAGATTATCAAGCGCATCAAGTGCGAAATCATGTACCGCCAAGCTACGGCTAAGGCAGACTACGCATCCAAGAAAAATCATGGTGAAATCTTCTATGTCCTTCCTACGCAGAAGGGCAACCTGATGATTATGAACCGCCCTCTCTTCGAGGCATTCAAGAAGACCAAGTTGGTAGACAGCGACATGAAGGTCAGAGACCTCTTCAAGGATTGCGTCTACCATACCAACTGCAAGAGCAAGAAAGGAAAGCTAAGCCGAAAGCGCAAGTTCCTCAGATGGAAAGGCTTAATTTAATCTGCTCAAAATTAATGGATAAGAGATATGTAGAGCAAAATCTACCTATCTTTGCGCTATTATTAATAATATATACGTATATGGATATTTATAAGATTGTTAAAGGCAACAGCTTCGACCTTTTCATCAAGCTACAGAAAGCCTACATCAGCAAGAATAAGCAGATGTTGGAAGATATAGACGTGGCTGCCATCAGTAATCTAGAAGTACATCTTACTGATGCCTTTGGAGAGTGTGTAGCAAAAATGCCTTTTGTTCAGAGCGGAACAAATAATAGTGAAATAGAACCGAGTGATATTTGTGTCAAGTTCCCACCATTTCTAGAGGAAGGACTATATGGCATTACCATTCGTGGCAAGTATAACGGAAACGACATCTGTAGCATCGAGCACCGCCTTTTCCGTATCGTGGAGCGAAATGGCAAGTCTCATATTCCTCTCGGCATCGTAGAGGGTGAAATGGGAGGCATGTACAATGCGAAGTACTGGATAGAACTGAACACAAAAGAAGATGTCATTTTCTCTTACTATGGTGCTTTATCTACCACAGACCCTAACAAGGTTAATGTCGAATACTTACAACAATTCTCAGGTGTTCTCTCTGGGCAGACAATAACCATCACTACAACCGAAAATGAAGACATCATCTGGGTAGTATCATCTGTTCCTCTCACATTCCTTCAAGGTGGTTTGCCATTGGAAATGCAGCAGAGTAAGATTGGAGAACTATACTATTATCATTCCGATGAATTGATTTCAGGCGATTCCACAATAACGATTATATAACATAAAATAATATAAATATGTCAGAACAAAGATATAACGGAACAATCGTTTCAGGTCGAAAAGATGGCAAGTTGGCTAATTCAGACAACATCTTCGACAAGGGCAGAGGAAAGATGCAGTCATACATCAATAAAGAAATGAAGACTCGCACAGACACTTCCTTTGATTCCTTAAAACAAACCAAGCAAAGTGCAGAGGATGGTGGCGAGAATGTTATCACTCTAACCCGTCATGATGGTACGTCCGAGCAAGTTAAGTTCTACAATGGTAGCAAAGGTGATAAAGGAGACAAAGGTGATAAAGGAGACAAAGGTGACAAAGGTGAAGTTGGTATGCAGGGAAACAGCGGTGTAGCCGATGCGAGCAACAAGACCCTAGTCAATGATGCTATTACTGGTGGCGAAACCGACTTTCTTTCAGCCGAGGTAGGCAAACTAGGCATCCTAACCTACGACTGCTCAAAAGGTGGAACTGTAACCCATACTACTCTCCAAGATGCCATCAACTCTGTTCCTACCACATTTCAGAAGGTAGGTCTCACCATCACCTACCAATCAGGTAATACCATCTACCGCTATACTTTAAAGGCAAATACATGGTCAGCAGACCCAGCAAACTGGTTTTCTGTAGAAGGCAAACTCAGCGACTTAGATTCTAAGAACAGAGAATATAATGATTGGGAAGAAAATGAAAATTTTGCAAGAAAAGATATAGATGCTGCTGGCAATATCTATTCAGATATAAGTAAAGAAGGTGTTCGGCATGAATACTTGCCAACTATATTTATGAACGGTTTGTTTGTAGGAGGTAAAAAAGTATTAAAAGAATCTCCTGATATGGATGTAATTAATAAGAACTTTGCAGAAGGAGTTTCTTACATTGATAACTTGGAGTACACGATAATTGACATGGATATAGATGAAAGAGTTCATCATGCCGTAGATACTAATGGGAAGCACTATTTCCCCGCAGGTATAAGCACACCATATTTAAACATCTTACGTTCAAAAATCATCATAGTTGATATAAATGGAAATGGTGATTATACAAACTTACATGATGCTATAATGAACGCTAAAGACTCACAAGTTTCCCATGTTACAATATTCCTTAGATGTGGCACATACACAATGCCTAACCACGAAGGATATAACTACACAGGACAGTCTTTGCGCAATATCTCGATTATAGGCGAGAAGAGAGACTCTTGTATCATTAAGAATGACAATGCTCTATATGGGGAAATTAAGGATGATACATATTCTAGGATAGATTGCTCCCCATTAAGATTGTCTGGTAATGTCCTTTTGAAAAATCTTACAATTTACTCTACAATGAGTAATGTTTCCGAGGAAATAAAAAGTAAATATAAAGGCTATCTTCAGTCTTATTGCGTACATATAGATACCAGTGCAAGAGAAAATGATGTATTCGAGATTGATAATTGTGTTATGTACAATGACCATTTCGCTTGTATTGGCTGTGGATTGAGAAGCGGATTTGCTGTCAAGATTAAAAATTGTGAGTTCAAAAGTAACTGGATTCAGACAGATAGTGGCACTTGGGTAGGAGCTGTTATAGTCCATGATGGAGAGGCCGCAGGAAAGCCACAACAACTTATCATCGACCACTCTATCTTGGAATGCAGTGGTACAAAGGCTTTATCCGTAAACCCTCATTGGAACAACAAGATTGATGTAAGACTAACAAGAAATATGTTTTTCTCCAGCACATCTACGCCAGTTTACCTTAAAGAGGGAACTACAGAGTTAAGCAATAGAAGTGGAATGAATAATGTAAATTTATAAAAATATGAAATGTTTAGTAACAAAGATTAAGGCAAATCTCAGTTCTAGCCTTAACAAACTTGGAAAAATAAAAACTAGGTCTAATGCAAGAAACAATATCGGTTACTATTTAAAGGTATATGGCTCGAAATCCGATAATTGTGTAATAAGTGCAAAGGCTATATCAGAAGACACAACCATAGGTGGTGCAACTAGTATAGACGGCTCTACTCAATGGACTACTTCAATAGTTGGTACAGTTCCTATAGAAATTTCTTGGAACAAATATAAGACAGAGGTTATCTATGGAGGTGGATATGCAATATCTGACCTTAAAAGTGAGAGTCTAAAAAGTGTTCAGTATATTGCCAATAATCAGGTAGATGCAGCTATTAGAGGCAATATAGAAGATAGCTACCTGCCAAACCTTATTGTTCTTGATATTGAATATCAGAGTGGTGTGTATGGTGACATTGCATCTCTAGGCATCAGTTCTAAGATTGAACTCATGAAGCTTACTGGTACACTCATTACTGGCAAGATTGAAGAACTAGCACAAAAGATGTTTGAGAATGGAAGAACTAGTGGTAGCATTGAAATTAAAGGAAACGCTTATCTTACCCTCAATGGCTCTTTGGTAGGGAATGGCACAAGTAAGACGATAAACTTTAGTATAAGTGGCTGGAACTCTAAGTAGCTGAGTTCGTAAATAAAGAAGAAGGGTGAATCAAAAGATTCACCCTTTTATTTTACAGCAAGCCTGCACCAATCCTACAGTTCAACTGGGTAGCCAAATTGCTGAGTGCATTGCGGTTACCACCGATGGCATCCATCAGGAGACCACGACCATAGTCATTGTTAATCTCGTTAGCGAGACCACCACGACCATTATTGCCGAAACCTCCCCAGCCGTTACCTCCCCAGCCCATGAGGAAGAAAAGGAAGATTACCCACATGAACCATCCACCTTCGCCACCGAAACCGTTGTTACCCTTCATGGCGAGAAGGACATTTGGGTCTACACCCTGCTTTTGGAGCAGAGGCGCAAGAAGACCGAGCATCCCATTGTTAGATGTTGAGCCTTCATTTCCGAATACATACGTTTTACTTTCCATATTATCCTGAATCTTTTGTTAAACATTAATTGATATAATACTACGTAACGTTACGAGCACAAAGATACAAATAATATGGATAGGGATTGATAAACTCGTAAAAGGTTCTGTAAATGTGTGATGAGCAAAGATTTATGGTTACGGAAAAGGTCGTAAAAATATAGGAGGGGCGATTGGGCCTCTCCTATATAATAAGGTGTGGCGATTACTAGAGGTTTATGCCATACTTCCTAGCTTGCTTACGAAAGAAAGCCTTCTTGTTTGAGAAGTATCTGATAAGCGACTTATTCCACTTCTTTTCATGTCCGAACTGGTCATGGATGCCTTCGGGTATCTTGCCATCATGAACGTACTTCTCGAAGGAAGAGATAGACTTCCCCATTTCGTGAGCACACCATCCCTTGTTGGCTTGCGTATCATTCATCATGGCAGTAAGGAGTGCCACCAGTTCCAAATCTCCTTCCGACAGACCGCAAGGGATTGGCTTGCCTTCTGCTTGGGCAACAGCCGATTCATGTGCCTTATCTGCGAGAGCACGAAGTCCAGTTTCGATGATGCTGTAATTTACTAATTGCGACATAAGCGTATAGAATTAAAATGAGTGTAATCAGGAACATATCACAATAATACATATTGTTGATAATAACGATAGAGCCGAACATGATATGTATCACGTTAACCCCTGCGATATAGAGTATCGGGATTCGCCACTCTACGCACAACCGATGCAACACCTGACCCTTCCAAAGAGAAATCGGGTATAGGATATAAGTGATGAAATAGAAGAACCAGATAGGTTCCTCATTCTCTTCGTACCATAGTGTTATCTCCATTTTGTTGTCATAGAACTGAGATATACCATACCATCTGAAAAGCATGACCAATATAGGCGCATACTTGAAATAGAGTAAATCCGTCTTAATCTTGCTGCGTTCGGGGAGAAGTTTTGTAATCTCTCCAATTAACTTCTTGACTCGTAGGTCTTCGTCTTCTTCTTGTCTCATAAGCCATTGTTTTTTAAAAGTTTATATGTTTGAGATTCTTTTGCTGATTTAATAAAAAATTCTTAGAGATAGCAAATGTAATAAGAAATTAGAAAACAGCTACATTTATGCACAACTTTAAAAGTTAAACTTTATAAATATTTACAGATTGTTAGATTCGCACAAGAAATATAGGTAAAAAGTTTCAGATTGAAAGCAATTATCCCCTGAAAGCCTAGCACTTTCAGGGGATAGTCATATATGTATTATTTCTCAGTCTTCGCTTTCTGGTTAGCCACAACCACCTTGTTTGCCTTCTCCAGCACGGCAAGAATCTTCCTTCTCAGGTCACGAATCTGTTTCATGTCCTCAGCGTTGTAGGCATCCTTGCCATCATCCAAGAAACCTTTCTTCAACTCGGATATTTCCTGCTTATCAAGGGAAATCTCGTCAATGGCATCAATGGCAGCCTTGTTGGTGTTGTAGTAGCCATCACTCTGACTAGGAGCCGTATCAACCAAGAGGTCATAGGAAGTCTTGAATCCGTTCAGCTTGGTGTAGAGTTGTTTCAGTTTCAAGTCCTCGAAATCATCCTTCGGAGTAGCGTGAGCCTTGTATATATCCTCGGCATTCAACTTGTGAGGTCTATACTCCTCCCCACTCTCCTCAGCACGTTCCTTCTTCTTGTCTTCCTCATACTTCTTCACCTTCACATCATCCTGCTTGTACTGCTTATACTCCTCAGAGCCATAGAACCGCTCCAGCATAGAGTAATCGCCATCCACCTTGGCTTGTTTCTTCAACTTGCTCAGGGTATTGGCTGCTCGGTCGTGATTCTCCTTCATATCCCAGAACTCATCACCCTGCTTCTTGCTGACTGGTCTATCATCAGGATTGCTGACGAACTTGCTGAATAATGGAATATCAGCCACCTTGATTTCCTTCGGGTCGTTGAGTGACTTGGTAAGCACACCGAGCACCTGACTGCCCATGGTGTAAGCACCACCGAGATAAGAGGACAATACATGGTCAACTACAGCAGGATTGTTCAGATTGTACTTTGGGTCACCGAAAGCATCTATGCTATTCTGCTGCACATCAGGATAGTCGTTTCCGATTGAGTTAACCATCCTAGATGCACGTACCAACCAATCAGGAGTGCCCACGTATGCCTTGGTAAAGTTCGGGTCATACTTGTTGTACTCAGTCTCCTTGAATAACGGCTTGCCAGTGAAGTCAACATTGAAAGCCAACTCAAAGACTGGGCGAATAGCATTCGGCATCAGACTGACAGCAATATTGCCATCATAGCCAGTAGGGTCAAGCGGAAGCATATCCACTACCTGACCGAGCAAGTCTTCTGCATACTGGTTCCAACTTTCCTCAGCCATCTCGCCACCCATCATCTTGGATGCAATCATATCACCTATTCCATAAAAGGCACGGAATTCCTGAGCAAGCGGAATCTTTATATACTCATGAGTGAACGGAATCCACATGATAAGGTTGTTTCGTCTATCCCACTTTGTGAACTGCCAGTACTTATCCTTATCATCGTCACCGCCCAACATACTCATCAGGGCAGCGTTAACGATAGGAACCAGCACACCACTCGCCAACCACGATGCAGTAACAGCCGTGAACTTGAAAGGATGATGCTTAACGAGCGCACCCAATGTCTGCAAACTCTGTACTGCTGGGTTGATGAAGAGATAGAGATTTCTAACCATCTGCCAGCCATATTCGCCAGTTCCCTTGCGGTTGAAGTTCAGGGTAACGTCCTTGGCATCATTCACAGCCTCATCAATGGAACGTCCATACTGAATAGAGGTCATGTAGACCGCAAATCGGTTACTATCCTCAATCGCTCTGTTCAGGAACTCAATGGCATCCATGATGGTGTGACCTACCTTAACTGGGTTCGCCTTCCATCTATCCAAATCCTTCAAGTCATTCTTGAATTTCTTCTTCAAGTCTTCCACGTCAAGTGAAGAAACAAAGCCAGTCTCGCCACCATTCATCATGAAGTCATAGAACATCTGTTCCTTTGGTGTAGCATTTCCGTTGCTTACCTTCTCTCTCAACTTTCCGTTCTGATAGTCTCTCAGCATGAAACCAAGATTCCAAGAGGTAGCCAGATTCTTTCTGAGCAGATAGTTGTATCTGCCATCCTCACGTATAGCTGTAGATGCAAGCGTCATGGTCAGGTCTCGGAAGTAGTTGGAAGGGATGAAGAGAGGTGAAAGACTGGTGTAGGCAGCAGCCATCTTTCTTCCCAGCCAAGCAGCAGCCCTATCCAGTTTGCCGCTCTGAATCTCTCTTACTCGGTGTGCTCTGGTATTGTTCATCGCCTGAGCCAACTGCGGGTCACCATTCACATAGATAACATACTCCTCGCCATCCTTCATCACTCGCACCTCATGTTCTCTCTCCTCGCTGTGAGTCTGAGGATAGGCTATGTTCAGTCCGTCTCTCTTCTGAGTAGCATCGCCAGTCTGAGCCATCTGCTCCATCTTCTTCTCGAAAGCATCAATAGCAGCCTTCACCTGATTACTATTCATCTGAGAAGTAATCTGAGGTGTAGCAGGAATCCACTCTTCGTTTCCGTTATCATCCACACTCTTCACGTACCAAGCCTTGCTCAGAGTGAGCAAAGAGGTAGGATGATTCTGAGCCAAGAGCATCAGGTGTTGTTTCACCCAGTTCTTGTTGTTCAGCAGGATTCCACTCTCTGCCATGTTCTCGATATAGGCGATAGGGTCATCAGCGATAGAGGTTCGTCCGTGTGCAGTCTTCAAGGTCTGATTAAAAGCACCCTTGCCGCCACCGATATAGTCCCATACTTGGTCGGCAGTAGTGCCATCCCAGCCACGGAGAGGAATATAATGGCTATACATATCACGTACATACTGGTAAGCATCCTTGCTCATCATGCCAGCCTTATAGCTATCCCTGAGAATCTTCTTGGTAGCCGCATTCGTTGCATCCCAGAGGTTGTGAGTCTCAGTTACATACTTATCCTCAATATCCTTTACCAGTTTGTGGGCAGCTTCCTCAAAGTCTGAGCCTTCAAAGAGTGCAGACAAACCTGAGTAATCGTAGGCGATACCATTCTTATCATAGCGATAATCCATATAGGATGGAGAGTATTTCGCTCTGAGTGCATTATCTCTCTGTCTCCAAGTAGTGAAATCCACTCTACCAAACTCTAGGTCGCTATCATTGATAATACGGTTCATATCACCCTTGTAAGCCTTATATGCTGCACTTCTCTGAGCCACATCCTCATAGTCAGCTTCCAAAGACTTCTTGAAAGCCATCTGGGCATCACGCTCCAAGCCATGCTTAGCCATCATGTAGATACGGACATTATCATAGCTATTGCCCAATACCTTCTTCATCTGGTGATAAGCCTTTCTAAGTGGCTGCAAGAACTCATTATTGTATTCCTCAAACTCGTTCTTGCCCTTGCCATGACTGCGGTTCTCGGCAGTATAGGCATCCTCAGCCATGTTCAGGCGGTCAACACCCACTTCCTTCATGATTGCTTCCTGAGCCTTGCGGATAGCCAGCATACTATCTTGGAAGGCGATACGTTTCAGCACAGAACCACGCTGCAACTCTCGGTTGAACTCTCCAAGGGCAGTATCATCACTCAGAAGATGCTGCTCATAGGTTGGAGCAGTCTTCCAAAGAGCCATCATCTTGCGGTACTCATCCACTCTCTTCAGGAAGGCAGCAGCACTCTCGCCAGCGTTGCGTTGTGGGATGGTTGGTCGCTGAGCATCCTTTGGCAGATTATTATCCTTCTTCCACTGGTTCAAGTCATGCTCAAACTGGTCGTAGCGCAAGGAGAATCGGGTATTACCATCCTCAGGAGTAGTTGGACGCAAGGTATTCAGCAAAAGAGGAGCAATCACATGCTCAGTCAACTGGGTAGGGATTCCGTTGCCGATGATGGTATGACTCAGATTCTCAGAGAATGGCATCTTGTAATCATCGCTCACTCCTGATACTCTTGCGAGCACTCTACCCATGGCACGATACACCTTACCATCAGGCATCACAATCACGTCACCGCTCTTGGTTCGGAGAGTTGGCAGCAGTTCGTCAGCAAAGGCATGAGGAACCTTGCCGTCAGCGTAGGCACTACCCATCACATATAATGGCTTGTCAATGTTTCGCCAGTCAATGCCATCAGCCTTCAAGCGAATATCCATCCAAGGAGCCACACCATTCTTCTTCTCGGTCAGGGTAGGGATAATATCAGCCACAGCTTCATACCATCCACTCTTGTGTGCCATCTTCTTTGGCTTATCAGGAAGTTTGCCATCACGAACCGCACGGACAATCAATCTCTCTCGGTTAGTGTAGCCGCCATAGTCAGCAGCGTTATAGACATCAGCATCCCAAGTATAGCCGTTGGCATCAAGCGCATCCGTGATAGTCTTCATCGCATCCGAATCCTTATAGCCCTTCACGTTCTCAATGGTCACTACCTTTGGCTTCACCGCATTGATAAACTCAGCAGTACTTGCAGCAGTCTCCTTGTCAAGTTCCACCTCAGCATGGTTGCTTTTCGCCTGAGAGTAGTTCTTGCAGACTGGGCTTGCATGGAAGTACTCCACCTCACCATCTATCTGCTTAACCAATGCTCTAGGGTCAACATCACGGACATCAGCAGTAACAATATGCTGCCCGAAGTTGTTGCGATAAACACCACTTATCTTCTCATCATACTCCACAGCAATAACTGGGTCAATGATACCCTTCAAGCCTTCCTCAACAAGACCACCACCGCTAAAGTAGGTTCCAGCCTTAATGAGTGAACCATCCTTCAGGGAGAACTTAGGTTCCTCGCCAGCAATCTCTGCCTTGCGGTTCTCGCCAAGAGCCTGAGCCACATGAATCATCTTCTTGTTAGCCATCTTCCAACCGCTAGGCATATCCTCAATGGCAGTCTTGATAGCATCATCCACCTCATCAGGAGTGTTCAAACTCTTCAAATCCTCAGCCATATCAGCCACCCCACTCTCCTTGCCTTCTGCCATATCACGGAGAGAGAAGGACACATCGCCTACACCCAAGAAAATCTGGTCTTGACGAGCCACGTCCTCAGTAGATTCAACAAGAGTTTTTCTTCTCTCCTCAGGAGTCATATTCAATCGGGCAGATACGTTACGAGCTTCAACCTCGCCAGCAAGAGACATGTAACTATTGTAATCATCATTCTTCTGATAAGCATTATAAAGACCTCTGTTCTTCTCAACCAGAGCCTTCGCCTCATCTTCCTTGCCTTCTGCTCGTAACTGTCTAATCTGCTTGGTTACTTCGTTTAATTTCTTCTTAACCTCACCTCTAACTAATCTAGGACTACCGCCCTTGGCAAAGCCCTCAATATCCTGAATAACGTGCTGAATCTCGTGATTCAATATGCCATTCATATATTTCAACTCATCAGCATGGATGGTTATGGTGTTGGTTTTTGAATTATATTCACCATTTGAAGGCATGTCGTTCATAATGGCATCCGTTTCAATACGCACATCTTTCAACTGAGGATAAGCCTTAAATAATTCAGGTGCATCAATCACCTCAGATAGTTTGCCGCCATTCCAGAGCATATCATCCTCGTAACGCTTAACGATATGTCCACCGCCTACATTCATTGTGTCTTTTATCTTGGCATCAGGCATTTCGTATCTCCACTTGCCATCAGCACCACGCTCCCAGCCAGTAGCAATCTTGATAGCCATGGCATCCTTCTTTTCCTCTTCCATCTTGCGAGCCACAGAGAGATTATCCATACGAGCAGTACGCTCTTCTGCCTTGTCAGCAGCAGCCGCACCACGCTCACCAGCGAGAGAGAAACGGATATCACTCTTGCGAGAATTGAAACGCTTTGAAGGAGGAATCACATTGCCCTTATTATCATAAGTAATGAGGTCATTCAGCTTACGATTATTCTTGGCATTCTTATATCTGTATTCCTTACCATCATCAAAGCCGAACTCGTTAACATCATTGCCATCCCACCATAATTGATTTGCAGGAACTTCATCTTCAATGATACGATATTTTCCATCCAACCTGTTATCACCGTGCATTTCAGCATACTTCTTTGAAGGAGTAACCCAGTCACCATTACGCAAATTTCCTTCCTTTACAGAAGTAGGAACAGCACGATAAACCTTAACCTTAACATCTTTCTCGCCATTCTTAATGGCATCAAGTGCATTCTTTATAACATGAGCAGACTCCAATCCATAAGCAGTATTGTTCATATATGCTCTTGGATTGTCGAAATAATCATCAGGCTGCAAGTTATAACCTAATGCAATATCTTCCAAGTTTACATCAGGAGAGTTTTCTATGTCGGCTCTTCTTGCCTCATCAGACTCATACTGAGGATTTGATGGAGCAGCCCACGCTCCCTGACCTTGGTAATCGCTATCAACGTCACCGTAACCATTACGTCTGGCTGATTCATCAAGCATTTCCCTTGCCGTTGATTCATCATTATTAGCAATGGCATCCATATAACGCTTATCAAGTTCATCAGTTGGAATCAGAGAGAGTTCATCCAGATGTTTCTGTCTCTTCTCTTCCTCTTCCTGCGCTCTTTTTCTTGCAGCTTCCATAGCATTACGCTGAGCCTTCACCTGCTTTCTTCGTTCCTCAATCATAGCGTCAAGGTCACCAAAGTTCTCTTTCAAGGCTTCATTTATAGGTTTGGTGTACTTAATAATATCCTTAAATGAGGAAATCTTGTCTTCATTTGCCTGCAATAAATATCGTTTGATGTTTGCTCTGGCACGTGCAGCATCAGCAGTAGAACCTCGTTCAACTGCATTCGCATACATAGCAACATCATCCTCATTTACCCCAAACTTTTCAGCAATACTCTTAATCTTCTCATCCTTCAACGAGAATTTTATGCCCTCACTACCAACTTTTTCGCCATTTTCCTTGGCAGTTTCAGAAGAATTGTCTATCTTTGCAGCAGAACCTTCGGTTTGGGAGAGAGCGGTGTCACCTTCCAACGAAGTAGCGGCAGTGTCTGTCCTCTTGTCGCTTGCCGAAGTTTCCTTTTTAAATGCAGTCAACAACCAAGATTTTCTTTCTCCATCCCAAGTAAGACGAACACCAGCCTTATGGGTTTCACTTTCCAAGTTTACACGATTCTTACTGCTTGAAACTACACGCATATCATTCAGAATCTCCTGCAAATTATCAAGAACCTCAGGATGATACTTCACAAGTTTAGAAAGACCATAGCCGTCACTATGTCCAGTTCCTTCTTTGCCCCAAACCAAATCAATATCACCAATATCCTTGTGATGAAGAGCACCGACAGCTTCTCCACCACGAACCTTCTTCAAGAACTCGATTGCAGCCTTGGCATTGCCACGGAACTGATTGTATATATTTCCGAAAGCACCAACACCAACTGGCTTGATTTCAGCAGCCCCAACTTTAGTGTTGCTCATGCCATCAATGAGATTATCAACCATACCATAGCTATCAGCCACCGCCTTCTTCAAAGCAGCAGGAATCTCGGCAGGAACGTCTTCTTTTCTTCTCATTCGCCTTACAACATAGTCAATAGCTTGGGCTGCATCAGAAGTGAAGATACCAGTCTTGTAGTTGTATGAACGTACATGGTTTAAGCCGTAGCCTACATCATGTGTCTCATGTGGGAGATTCTGCAATTCTGTCAGCACCTCTACCGCCTTGGCATTGTCGGCAATACCCTTCATGTTGTCAATGGCAGCACTAACAATCTGTTCAACCTCTTCATCAAGCAAGCCCTGCTTGGTAGCCGAAGACTTCACCTCATTATCCGAGATATTAGGATATACCTCAGTAGGATGAGCCACACGACCATCAGGCAAAGTGATATAGTATCTTAGTGGACGATTGGTTATATCGCTCACAACATAGCTATCGGCAGTTGGCTCATATACTCTCTTCTCCTTGCCGCCAGCTGTCTCTTCGATATGATAAGGAACACCATTCACCTTATAGGCATCCTTCAATGTAGAAAGAACTTCCTTCTTCTCTTCATCGCTGAGTTTCTTGCCAGCTTCAAATCGTACTGGTTTTGACTTCAACGAGAACTTGGTGTGCTCTGTGATTGTCATATCCTCAGGCTTGAAGATAACATAGTTGGTATCATCTTCCTCAGCACCACCAAAGTTACGTCCAGCCTTATACTTGATACCAGTATAGCCAAGAGAAGAGAGAAGTTTGCTTGCAGCCTTATCATCATTGAAACTTGCATCATCCTTAACACTTCTCATTGAGATAGTCTTATAGAAATTATCAAAGGTTCTATCCTTCTTCAAGTCCTTAATATCGTAGCTACGCAAAGAAGGTAGTGCTTTAGCTACCTTATCTATCAGTTCATCAGTTATAGGAGCATCCCAATTCAGATAGTTGCTGCCATTATCCTCAGGTATATCAACCTCGTAGAGATTATGATATGGCTCAGCCAGTTTCTTCATTTCATTGTAGAAGTCTATCTTTTCCTGCTCTGAAAACTTGTCATTCATGGCTATTTGCTTATCACCATGCAGGAATGATTCTAGAGTAGGATATTTCTTGGCGAATCTTGTGCCATTGGAACGCTGAATGCGATAGTATGCCTTAGAAGGGTCGTTGTCCATCATAGTAGCATAACTCTTTCCAATCTTCTTTGATGAAGTAACATAGCCACCCCAACCGAATGCTTGGGAGCCAGCACCCTCGCCCATGTGGTCGAAGTCAAACTCTGTGAAGTCAGCACCGCTACCATGGTACACCTTTAGTGAGAACTTAGGAGCATTGGCTATCTCCTGATTGATGCTGTTCACAACATCATCAGTAACAATATCGCCCTTCTGAATCTGTTGAGGTTCACGACCAGCATTCTTCACAAGTTCCGCTTGCTCTGCTCTGGTCAAGATACGGTTCACCTTCATCGCACCAGTAATCACCCAAGGGTCTGTCTCAGGGTTCGGGTTGGTACGATACATATAATAGCCATCAGTTGGCAGATGTTTCAATCCAGCGAGTGAGTGCTGATACTTGCCCGATGGATTGATACCCTCTTGGCGAGCTTCCTCTTGATAATCTACATCAGCAGCATACTCCACCTCAGCGAAGACGAAGTTCTTAGGGAAGAGAGTCTTATTGCCCTCAGCATCCTTGCGGTTGAACTGGATAGCGTAAGGCACGACACCAAGATGCCAGCCTGGTCTATAGGCTAGCTTACCGCTACCGCCTTGTGTTCCCTTGCCACCCTGCTTAACCTGAGGTCTGCCAGTCTTGCTTTCTCCTGCAATAGGAGCCGCATCAGCATCGAGCCATACACCAACTGGGGTAGCTGCACCATCAGGGTTCGCTACCATAGGTGGATAGAGTTTGCCATCCTTCAACACGAATACCTTGTAGCCGATACCCTTCTTCTTAGGCTCAGGCTTTTGACGGAGAGAGAAGGACACATCTTCGCCAGTCTCAGAGTTTGTTACTTCGCCCTTGGCAGTCTTCACGTAGGCTTGTTCGATGGAGCGGATGATATTCTTGGTCACATCGCTATACTCAGTTCCAAAGAATGCCAACTTAATCTTCTGCAATATCTCATGGATAGCAGCGAGCAGAGGATGAGACATCTTCATAGCGAGAGTATGAGCAAGGTTCAAGTCACGAATCATTTCGCCTACTGCATCAGCAACCACCTCTTCAGCGTAGTAATCTCTAGCACGTCCAGAGAATCCTGCATCGGAATATCTCTTCATGGTCTCATCTACCGCCTTGTCGAAGGCATCAGCCCCATAAGTATCGAGCACAAGCTGGGTTAACTCATTGTATGCAGCAGGGTTCAGGCTCTTGATTTGGTGGGTCATTTCGTGACCGAAGATAAACTGAGCACCTTCCGTGATGGAAGAGTCAATGGTGATGAAGATGGTACGATGAACGTTGCCATCAGCATCCGTTGTCTCCTGAATCCAGCCGTTACCCAACTTGTCTGAGTACTGCCATTGAATGTCAGCACCCATCATCTTAGCCAGTCTCTCGAAAGCCTTGCGAGTCTTCTGCCCTACGATATTGTCAACGACCTTCATATCATCCACCTTATTCTTCTCCACGTCAGCAGCACGCTCGGCAGTAGTCTGCTGTGTGCCATTGTCTCTAGCAGAGAACGGAAGGTCAGATTCATCACGCTGTGCGCCTAAAGGATTCTCATCTGTAGCATCCTCAGGAGTATTTATATTATCATTTATTTTGTCATTTGTCTTCTCATTATCCGTTTCATTATCCAAATCATTAGATTCATTAGACAATTCATTATCCAACTTTTCCTCTGACTTCGCCTCTGACTCAGCCTTTTCATCCGACTTCGCCTTCAACTCAGCCTCCTGCTCAGCCTTTTGCTGCTCAGCGTAGGTTGCATTCTCCTGAGCATGTTTCTGCTCTTCAAGTATGTTCTCTGCCTGAGCAATGCGAATATTCTCAACAAAGTTTCTTGCTTCCGATGCCTTGAAACCGCTATTGAGTACACCGATAAGAGCATTACGAATATCCTGAGTATCGAGTGATTCTAGGTTGGATGGACGATTCTCCCACAGACTATGAACGAGCGCATCAATGGTAGTTCCCTTGCCATCAGCAGCGAGCAACTGGGTCTTGGCAAAGTCTTCTCTGCTCAATCCAGTCTCCTGCTTAACACCCTTGCTTGTTTCTGTTCCCTCATAGTTGAGAGAGTGAGCACCGAGGTTGCTAGCCACATACTCCTCAGCAGTAAGCGGAGTAGTATCGGTCACGTCAATACCAGTACCATCATACAGACGATGCAGGAGAGAACCAATGGTATCTCTATAGAGTTGTGATACAGCCTCAGCATCATCCTTCACAGCACTCTTCAAGCGAGCAAACTTTCTTCTTGCCTTCTCAATGAGATTCTTTCTTCCCTCAGCAGTATCTTCTACCTTAGCCAGTTGTCGCTCGTTGTAGGCATCACGGATAGCAATAGCAGAGTCATAAGCCGCCTGAGCATCAGCAATCGCCTTCTCCTTGGCATCCTTAGCCGCCTTCTGCTCCACGAAAGTCTTACCCTTCACAGCCATATTGTTCGCCTTGTCAAGTGCCTTCTTTGCCTCAGATACCCAACTACTGATTACGCTATCAGCATCCTCACCGAACTGAGCATCATATAACTCAGCAGTCTGCTCGGCAGTCAGCTTCGAGAAGTCAGGATTGCCATCCTCCAGCATTGGAACCTCAGTACCATCTTCAAGGGTCATGGCAGGAGTCTGCTCAGCAGGAGTATTCTCCTCAGCATTTGATTCCGATTGATTATTCTCCTCATTAACGATATTGGTATTCTCATCCAAAGGTGGAAGCTCACGATGATTGTTGATATAATCAAATGATGCAGACCATGTCTTACCATCCTTATCTTCGAGGATGATACTACCCTGCTCATCAATGCCGACAACTCTTGATTGAGTATTTTCCTTTGGTCTTCCGAAACCATCGCCACTCATCCAGATTTCACTACCTTTAGGCAAACCGAGATTTGCCAACTGAGAATCCTCATCAGATTCTTCTCCACTATTATCCTCTATCATTGAGGATTCAGGCATAGCTTGTTTGTATTCATCGAGCGACATAGAAGAGATAGTTGCCACATCTTCTTTGTTCACAGCATGAGGTACGATTGTACCATCACTCTTCAACTCAACCACCTTAGCCTTGGCACCAGCATCACGAATCAGGAACAACTTAGAGTCAGGATATTTGGTGTTACCATCCTCATCAAGCACATCAACGAGCACCACATTACCATCATCATTAAGAATCTGATTGAAGTCAAATGAAGGTTGAGCCTGCTCAGTCTCCTGAGTCTGTTGGGCAGCACGTTCTTTCTCCATCTGTTCACGCTCAGCCTTGGCAGCTTCCAGTCTCTTCTGGTCTTCCATATCTTTCATCTGCTGCAAGTCAGCAAGCGAATAAGGATTCTCTGACACGTTACCATCAATCGTAATCATGGCAGTACCATCACCATTATCAGCCAGAACCTCATAGGTATGTTCAGAACCATCAGCATCAGTCACATTAAACTGGGAGCCAACTTCAACGGTTCCATCAATAATGCCAGCAACTTCCTTGATAGCGTTCTCCTTAGCATCAGCTACCGCCTGAGCCTTCACATCATCAGCAGGGAGTTCTTCACCCAGTTCAGCGAACATCATAGCATCAGCATGTTCCACACTATTGGTTGTCGGGTCATAGTAGAGAATCATATCATCGCTATTACTTACATCAATGGAGCCATCTTCATGAGTAGCAACATTACCGCTGATAATGTACACACCATAATCTTCCAAGCCACCACTAGCATTGATGGTAGCGTTACGGACAGAACCACGACTTTGGTCTGTGTACATATCAACTCTCTGTTCTGCCTGATGTGCAGCGAGGTCAACCTTGTCTTGTGCATCATCAACCACACCTTGGTATCGGGCAGAAGACAACTGGTAGTCATAGATAGCTTGGTCAAGTTTATCATCCTGCCCAGTCAGGGATTCCAGTTCCTCATCACTCATGGCAGATAGCTGCTGCTCAGAGATACCCAATGCTGCTGCAAGGTTCTTCATCTGGTCTTCCTGCTGAATCTGAATATCATGCTTATCTGCATCATCAGCATCATGTCCCTCAGAGTAAGCGTTGTCAATATCTGTTTGATGCTGCTCCTCAGGAGTTGTTGGCTCATTAGTAATCTCTCTTGCATTCATTTCAGCAGTCTTGGCAATATTGTAGCCACGCATCTTCATCAGGTTTACACCATAGTTGACAGCAGCATTAATCTGCTCCTTAGTCATGGTATCTCTCTGACGGAGTATGCCAGCCAGTACACTACCCATCTGCTCGTTGGTTGCGTTGTCAATCTTATCCTTGATGTCTGCCCAGTTATCACCAAGAAGGTTCTCTGCATCACTATCAGCCACGTTCACCTTGTTGCGGAATCGGTAGTACTGAGCACGATTGTACACGTCCTTCACTGGTCGGGAGCCAGCACCCATCGCATACATGGAACCAACAGAGATAGCCATACCACCGATGATGTCGAGTTGCTGTTTAGCATCACCAAGGTCAGAGAACTTGTTATCGCCATCCAGCAGGGCATGAAGAGGAATACCAATCTCCTCCTCCATCACTTCCTCACCGAAACCATTGATACCGAACTTCTCCATCCACTTCTTGGAATTGGTGTACCAGCCACTCTTGCCGATATTCTTGAAGAACTGAGCAGTACCATTCATCCCATGCTTTTCCATAGCAGCGATAGCACCCTTCTTGATACCATAGTTATGACCAAACAACTTCTCGGTATAGTTCTCCACCATGGCAGAGGTCAAACCCTTATAGAGAGCAGTACCCATAGACTCGCCACCCTCATGCAGAAGGTTTCCGTTCTCATCGAAAGTACCGAACTTGTAATCGCCCTTCTCATCCTGATACAGATTACCCAGATGTCGCTGCATGATGTCAGCACCAGTCTTCAATGCCTGTTCTGTTCCAGCCATCGCATACGAGCCGATTACATCGCCAGCTACGATACCAGTATTCTTCAAGATGGCAGCACTCACCTTGCCCATGCCACGCTTAGCAGCATACTTCAACGCTCCACGACTGATGCCCTTGGTAATGCCACCAAATCCGCCAGTCAGAGCAAAGTCAAGCATAAATGGAAGAGACTGCCCTGCAATCTTCGTCCAACGATAGATGTTACCCATCTTCTCATCTTCAAGAGCCGCAGCAGCATCAGCACCCAGTTTACTCTTCAGAAGCATCTTATCTGAACCCGACAGAGGAATATTGTTATCCATCTTGGTCTTGATACGCTCCATCTGTCCCATGGTAGCGAAGTCAGTCAAACCGAAATCCCAAGTCTTGGCAGTAAAGGCAGTATTATCAAGAGCCTTCAAGGCATCCTCACCCCAGCTACTTGTAGGATATTGTTTCACCGCTTCCAACGCACCAATCTGCTGGTTGACCAGAGCGAGAGACGTAGCCAACTTATTGCTATAGTCATTCTGCTCAGCAGTTCTGCCATTGCTACCACCGATGCTAGCACCATAAGAGAGCAGAGGATTGCCATGCAGACGATGGTCTTCCGCTATAGCAGCTTCAATCTCCTTCTTGCGAGAATAAGCATCAGCCAGTTTCTTGTCAAACTGCTTTTGAGCACCCTCCTCAGTAAGGTAGGTTCCATTCTTTCCGATGTTCTCCTGCAAGTCATAGTTGCCGTTCTTGTCACGGACATCTAAGGCAGATGGAATCTCGCCAGCGTTTACCGCTTGCTGATAAGCATTGTTCTGCTGGTCAAGGATGGCTTGTTTCTGCTCAGCATCATTCTGAGTATAAGCATTCTCATTATCCGAGGTCACGTATACCCCAGCCTTACCAGTCTCAGGATTGTAAGCGAAATCATCCTTCACCACATTGTTGGCATCACCACCATAAGGAGTCTGGTGTGTACCTAAGTTCACACGACCGAAATCCTTCTGATGTTTCTGCTTGCGTTGTTTCAGCCTGTTGTATCTGCCAGCATTATCCATTGTCTGCTGAGCACTAGCCGAGATAGCTTGTGCCCCTGCCGAGAAACGAGCACGGTCAGCAGCAGTCATAGGAACACTACCGCCCTTCGCTCTGGATGAAGTCTTACTACGAGGTTCAAAGAGTGCCAAATAAAAACGCTCATAGGTATCAGGAACATCAAAGTTCTGAGCCTTCAAGTTCTCATAGATAGCATGTCTGTTATCAGCACCGCCCTTTCCGTCTCTTGTAAGAGCACTCTCAAACTTATTGTAATCATCAGGCACATCATAGTTCTGTGCTTTCAGATTCTTGTATAAAGTGTATAATGGTCTTTCTGCCATGATATATATATTTGTTTATTACCAATTCTGTTACCACCTTACGCCAGTCTTCTTCTTGCCACCAGACGAAGAAGAACCACTAGCCTTATGTGTTGTTTTCTTTCCACCGCCAGAAGACGTACCACCACCCGATGATGCACCACCACCTCCAGTAGAACTTCTCCTGCCCTTCAATCTATCCATGATGTATCTCACGTTAGTCTGAGTCACATTTTTGATTCTCAACTTCCGTTTGATTTCATTAATCTTCTTCTGCCCCTCAGGAGTGTCCATCAGGTCGTAGTACTCATACCAATAACCAGCAGTAGTTTGGTTACCACCAGATGATTTCTGAGCCTTATTAGCAATTCGTCCTTCTCGTAATCTAGCGAGTGCATCCTGAGCAGCCCAATGGCTAATCTGACCATCAGCAAGCATCTTCTTAATCTTTAACTGATTATCTTTATACTCGGCATCATTGGTATATTTCAACTCACTAAGGTCAAGTCTTCTGTTACCTTGGTCAATCCTCTGCTGCCCTTGGTCATTCTTAACCTTGTTGATGTCGTTCTGCATATCATGATACCTCATCTGCTCAGCGAGAGTCAGGTTATTCTTACGAGCTTCCTCATCAAGAGCGAGTGCCCTCTGATACCCAGTCAACCACGATGCCCGATTCTTTTCTCTCTGAGCATCCATATAAGCCTTGCGTTTGTTAATCGCCTTAGTCATATCCGACTCAGGATTGTGTACTACCTTTGCTCCATTAGTAGCGAAGAAGATATTGGCGAGCGCACGAAGACCATCACCAGTAGCAGCGATACGAGCCTTGGCACGTTCCTTCTTCTCTCTGTTCGCCATCTGCTCAGCAGTCTCATTCAGTTCAGGATTCAGTATCTTATACATATCGGCATAAGATAGCCGCTTGGGCTGAGTTTTAGGCTCTTCCTTCTTCACGATGGGTACGGATGGCTTATCCTCCTCTTCACTAGCCGCACCCTGATTCACGTCTACCCCATTGGTGATAGCTTGCTGGGTAGCGATAGTCTTCTCTCTAGCCGCCTTCATTGCAGGGGTTTCATTCTGAGGTGTAGCAGCATTCATCTGGTCAACCTTCTTGCCAGCCGCATCCAGTTGCTGTTGGGTGAAGACTGGAGCCTGAGTCTGTGCCACCTTATTGGCAGCATCCACACCACTCTGCTGCTTGTTGAGTACACTCTGTGTAGTCTTCAAGCCATTGTTGTTTCGTAACATATCTGATGCTTTCATAGGCTATGCTTTAATCTTTGGCGCATTGTCACCAATCATGTTATTCAAATCACTCACTACTTGCTGCTGGGTAGGAACAGCACCAACCTTGGCATCCAACTTAGCCATATCTGCTGCTGTAGGCGATGCCACGCTAGGACGAGTCACCTTACTCTTACCAGAGCCACTATCAATAGCAGCAGCGATATTGGCAGCAGTTCCAGCCACACCAGCCACCGCATTGGCAGTATCAGCAGCCTTCTCAGCATCAATACTCATCTGTTGGCTCTGCAACTGATTCTTTCTGGTCATGTACTGCTGCTCGATGTTATCCTTTCGGGCATCATTGGCAGCTACAATCTGTGACGTAGTATCGGCAAGAGTCTTGTTGTTTGCCTCTTTAACCGCAGTAGTGGAATCTTCCGTACCACCCATCACCGCTTGTCTACCCTTAGCAGCCTTGTTTCTATTTTTGATTTGCTCCTGCATCTGAGTGAGCAATCGTACGGTATCAGCACGCTTGGTAGGGTCTTCGTTATACTTCCTATCATACCATGCCTGATTTTCTTTCTGCTGCTGGGCAATCATCTGCTCCTGCTTTTTTCTCGCATTGCGGTTAGCTATACCGCCAGCGATACTGCTTGCAAGCCCAAGCCCAGCACCTATTAATGCACCTATCATATATATGAAAATTAAAATTATTAATAATGGTACAAAGATAGGCATACCTTATATTATAGTATTCTTATCTATTAATTTAGGTGGGTATTCTTTCACAAAGTTAACGGATAAGGTTTGCGTATACTCTTTTATAACTATCTTTGCACCAAAATAGTTTAGAAAATGGCAGCAGATAGAAATACAAAAGGTCAGTTCGAGAAGGGACGAGCAAAGACCGGAGGAAAGCAGAAAGGTTACGAGTCTCCTATCAAAAAGGAGTTTCGTGAGTTGTGTGCTGACTTTTCCAGAGAGGCATGGGATGATTTCATGGAAGCTTGGGGAAAATGCGAACCGAAAGATAAGGTAGCATCATTCATCAAGATTCTTGAGTTCAACTGCCCTAAGCTACAGACCGTCACTCTTGACGATAAGCGTGAGGTTCACAATGCCCTCACCGAGAAGTTAAGACAGATGTCAGAAGAGGAAGGATAAAATGTAATTCATAAGAAGAACGATTTGTTTTTTTCATAGGTTTTTGGTTTATAGGTTTTAAGATTGTTAGGATAATAAAATAGGGAATGCGTGAGCACTCCCTATTCTTTTTTATTCAC
>ERZ869991.87-NODE-87-length-26409-cov-10.350030_pt1 | contig 26409 bp, 30 predicted proteins | sample MGYA00520862_ERZ869991 | MGnify/ENA primary metagenome ERZ869991 (study PRJEB32232, sample SAMN07284978) | human gut metagenome | biome: human-associated habitat; material: feces | host: Homo sapiens | place: Tanzania | collected 2014-08-11 ...
ATTAAGAATAGTTTACGGCACTTGGTATTATCTAAAAATCAAGCTACAATAGGCTTTTAGTTGAATTTTAACAATAATATCTCTGTTCATATTTAAAGCTAGAATAGGAGTATAATTAAGATATAGCAAGATATTCAGGAGAGAGAAACCAAACCAAGTGCTATATTTTTTATTTTTAAGAAATCGACATTTTTTGGGCTTTGTAACACCGTAAGCGAAGGAATCTTTTCACAGTACCTTTTATTTTTGATAACAAAAGAGGAGCATTAAGCCCCTCTAAGACATTGGGAAATTGAATTTATGATTAGATTTACCTTTTTAATATAAAATGCGCCTTCTTGAGTATTTGTAGTATCTAGAAATGAATTATTTATTATCTACCAATCTTTAATAACTTGTGTGATTGCCATTTCTTCGGCTTTCGAATAAGAACAATCTGAAAAATTATTTTTGATTTCAGACGACTTTGATTCGCTAAACATCTCAGGGTTTTCCTTTCTATATCTACAATATCTATTCAATAAAATGTAATGCGCCATTGGATAGTCATCCTTGTATCCATCTTTTCTGCCTAAACTAATATCCTCATCAAGCGCCTTGATGATTGTATCTAATAAAGCTTGTGTTCCACAAGTTTCAAACAACCCTTGATATTGTTTTTTAGATAAACCTACATTTTTATATTCCCCATAAAACTCAACAACATCATCATTGGAACTTTTAGATTCTTTTAAAGAAAAATCTGTTTCATGTTCTACATGTTCTATATCATATTCATTATCTATTTCTTTTTCCATATCTATATAGGGGTTGTTTTGGGGTTGTTTTTTCTGCGCATTTTTATTGCCTTTTGGAGCCCCTCCTAACTTCCCATAAGGAGCCCCTTTTGCCCCATTTAATTGACGTTCTATGCTTTTTTTTATATTTGGGATTGCATTTTCTAACGCTAATTCTACACTATTTGAAGCTCCATATTTTTTAAAAATTTCTTTTGTTTTTTGTTTAAAATCCTCAACTTTTTCTATATCCATAAAGAACAATTCAAACAATATACTTGCATATAAGTTTTGGTCATTCTTTTTTTGAAGCTTAAAAAAAGTTGAAGAATAGCTTTTATAAAAACTAATCCTAGTTCGTTCTTCCATTTTAATTATCCTTTTTTAATGTATTTATGTGTTAAAATAGAATGGTAGATACTATTGGTGCACATACTATGCGCACCTTTTTTTTATTACCATAACTACTTATTAAAAAATAGAGTTATCTTTAACCCATTGATTAAATGCGCTAACGCTAATATATAGACGTTTGCCCATCTTTCTTATAACATTCTCGAATTTATATTTCTTTGAATGAAAAATATATTGTCTTAATGCGCCGACACTAGGATAAGGGAAAAAATCATTAAACCTTGATACTGGAATCAATTCAGGTATCTGTAATTCTTTTAAACTATTTTCTGTTACTAATTTGTCCATGCTGTTCTCCTTTCGTTTTTGAACTTTTCTAAATTTTTAATAACAGTTTTAGTTTAATTACTTCTCTTATAAATGAGTAGTAACAAAAATAACAAATTTTGTCATTTTTGTTACTATTTTAAATTTATGGGAATTTTATTGGTAATAAACCTCCTAATGGATTAGAATTACTTATCTTTTTAAAATCTCTTAATCTGTCATAAGAACCAATTGATAATTTTTTATGAATACAAACAAAATCAATTATTTTCTTACATATTACTTTTGTTTGTTCTTTTGTTCTATCAATATTTAGATATTCCAGTATTCCTTTATCCTCATAATTATCTAATGCTCTTTTCATCTTTTGCCTCATATTATTCTCATTTCCTCCAAAAAAATTCGCAATATGACTATATCTATCAAAGGGGGATAAATCAGAAAAGCTACACAGGAACTCTAAATGGTTTGAAAGCCCTGGAGTATCCCATATAATTTGGCGAACAATATCATCTTGCTGTAATTTTATATATCGACTCTCTATTATATTCCCTAATAATGCTAATAACGTATCTACAAAATCATCTGCAGAATAAAGTCTAGCAAATTCATTGCACAAAAAATCATCTTTCTTTATCTTTTGCAGAGTGCTTATCAGAAAATCTATATACTGACTCCTATTTTTTATTCCAAAGATATTTAGAGATTCATTACACCAAGATGAAATTTCTCTATTATATGCTTGTACTTTTTTTAAGGATAATTCTTTAACCTTTGTTTTATTTTTTAAACTCACATTATTACCTACTATTGCTGTTATATTTCATAAATTTCAGCCTTTGCAATTATGCTTTTAAAGATATTTTTTGTTTGATAACTTAAATTCTTTCTCATTATTCTCGTTTGCTTATGTCTTATATATTCAATTTGAGACGCCGGAAGGGGATTGTAAACATCTTTGAAATAAATATGGAAGAGTTCATGTAATAAAGTTGAAATATTAGACTTTCTGGTATTTATATTTAATAAAATTGAAAAGTGCTTTTGTTTTTTATCAAAAAGCACAGCACCTTTAATTTGCCCAGGTAACTTTATTTTATAAATATGCTTGATGTTTTCATTGTTTAAACATTTAATTAATTCTTTTTCGATTTCCTTACATTTCATGCCTGTAAAACCCTTTCCTTTTTTAATGTCTCTTAAATTGTTGTATTACCCACGTGCAAGCCCCCCCACTTGTACGTGGGTATGGTTACTGAACGTAACCATATTATTTTTGCTCTTTGCTGGCATGTGGGTTATTTCTCTTTCTTTTCTATTTCTTTAGTTTTATTTTTAGGCGGTAAATAGTTCTCACTCGTTATAACTTTATTGCCTGTTCGTTCTTCAAAATCATCTTTTGCTCGTTTAGCAATATTTCCACCAATTTGTGCAGCTTTTGAATTTTCCTTCATACCAATAGCATTATTATTCTCGGCAACTTGTCTTGTTGAAAGCTCTGCAAGGGCAGTAAATAGAAGTTCAGCTTCGCTCATATGGTCTCGCAGGTTTTGAGATTTTAACCCTTTAAGACTTTTGTGTTCTTTAACACTTAAACCACTCCATTCTTTATGAATTATATTTGTTAAGATTGCAAATTCTTCGCTTTCGCTTATTTCATGGTCTTTCCAATAATCTGTAAGTTTATTTCTAGTTTCTTGTCCTGAAAATCTTTGTTGAATCCATTTATCCGAACGCCCTAAACTCTTATAAGTTTCTCTTGCTCTATCAATTGCAGGAGAAGGGTCTGTCATTTCTTTCATTCGTTCATAACCGACTTTAGCAAGCCATAATTTAACTGGTTCAGCCTTTTTGCTCGGTATAGATTGAATGATTCGCAATAATGTCTCTACATCTGCGCAGTCGGTCTTATACTTTTTCCCATCACTAGACTCTAATTTCAGATGTACGATTTTTTCGTACAACTGACTAAAACCCTCATCATCAGTAAGCTTTATTTTTAAATCGCTCCAATATCTTCTTGGATTTTTGCTATCAGTTAATACTAAAACAATATCAATTATCGAAAAATACCATTTTTCTTTTTCTTCATCATAAGAAGAACGGATATTATTTTGCTCAAAAATTTTCACTTCGTTTTTCATATAAGCTCCTATTTAATACTTTCTTTTAATTCTATATCTTTGAACATTTCCTTATTCATAGATTCTAAAACTGTTGCAGTATGTCCCTTAGTTAAATGAGAATATCTTTGTACCATAGCAAGAGTTTTATGACCTAAAATTGTAGCAATCTCTAATAGACTTGCACCACCTTTAGCTAAATAACTGGCTGCAGTATGGCGCAAATCGTGAAAATGAAAGTTCGTAATTTTTGCACGTTTCAAAGCTCTTTCAAATTGTCCACGTAAATATAACACATTATTTTCTTTTCCGAGAAAAATTAAATCATTATCTATTTTTTGTACTTTCTTAAATTCTTTTAACTCTTTATAAACATTAGATGTTATTGCTACTCCTCTATCTTCCCCATTTTTAGTGTTCAAGAAATGAAATTGTCTATGCTTTAAGTCTATATTTTTCCAAGAAAGAGTAGTTATCTCGCTATATCTTGCGCCTGTTGAAAGTGCAATCATGACACATAAATAAAGCTCAAAAGATTCTTTTTTACATTCATTTAAAAGCTTTACAACTTCTTTATCTTCAAGGAAACGCACCCTCCCTCGAGGTTCCTTTTTCTTTATAACTTTTAGCATTGGATTCTCTTCAATCCATCCATATTCTTTGACCGCAATGCTAAAAACTGTTGATAATGATGCCATATATCTATTGACTGTTGCATTTGAACGAGTTTTGGTACCTAATTTAGGACTCATTCCTTTGCGTGGGATTAAACATTTTTCTTTTGATAATTTATCTCTGTACTCTGTAAGCATAATATTATCAATAGCAGATAAGTAATAAGCCCCTATTTCTTTTCTCCACCATTCAAGGTGCATTTTATATTTTGCTTGGTCAGACTTCCTGTTTGGTAATTCATATTCAATGTATCTATCAATAAGTTCTGCAACAGTATGCTTTTGCGATACAGATTCTTTAATATGCTTTCCTTTCTTCCTGGGGGTTTCATTTTCTGAAATCCATATTTGCGCATCTGTTAATCTTTCAAAAGTTGCAGATAAACTTGGATAACCTTTAATTCTAATTGTTGCAGTATAACTAAATTTGCCATTTTTCTTTTTGCGTTTTTTTATTTCTGCCATAGATACTACCTAAAATTGTCGTAATTTTGTCGTAATAAATTTAAAATAATTTCAAAAATTTACAAAACAATATTAAAATATAAAATTTTAAAAGTCAAGTATTATAAGGATTTGTGGCAATTTATATTTGTTTAATCTTTTTGCAAATTTTAGCAACCAAAGGACTCATAATCCCTTGGTCGTGGGTTCGAATCCCTCTGGTCCCATTTTTATTTTAGATAATCTTCCTTTTTGGGAAGGTTATTTTTTTTATTTTATTGATTGGTTAAAAGACTTTTCGACTCCTTTCATAAAGGATATTGCCTGTCGCTCTGATAGCAATGAAACAATCTCAGAAAAATCTAATTTTTCGTAAATAGACAATAACCAGTTATAGGTTGGAGAAAAACAACAATCTATAATAAAATAAGTTTTAATAATTCAACTTTGCGATTTTTAGTCCCATAATCTCTTCAAGTTGAACATTATTCAATGTATCTGCAATCAATGTGTCTGGAGTTAGAGATTCAAAATTTTCATAATGAGGTAAAACGCCAAGTACGTTTATCCCTGTATATTCTTTTACCATTTGAGGATAATATTTCTCTTCAGTGTTTTCAGACTCTTTGTCATAGTTATTGACTATAAATCCTAAAAATTTAACCTTGGAATACAAAATAAAATTCACCCCAGCAATTACATCACCTATTTTATCTTGTTTTGGATTTATGACCAAAATAAGTGGAATGCCTAGAGATTTAACTATATTTATTTCTGTCATTTTTTCTGCGACAGGAGATGAAATACTATTCGCCCCTTCAACTAGACGACATTCAGTCATCTGCATACAAGATTGAAAATCATTATAAATATCATTCAAATCAATTTTTGTATTATTTGCCTCATAAGCAGATACTAAAGGGCAATTTTCACTCAAAAAAACATAACTTGAGTACGTATTTATATTAGAATCAATTCGCTTAATCAACGCTAAATCTTGAGATTGCAAAAAACCATTCAAAGACTTTGCCCCTGTTTGAATAGGTTTGTAAACTCCAGTAGAATAATTTAGGCTCTGCATTGTTCCTGCCAAACCTGCGATTACTAGGGTTTTTCCTGATTGTCTTGAAAGTCCAGATATAAATACACTTAGCATAGCTTCATTTTATCACGAGGCATTATTTATTGCAAAATAAACCTCTTTAAGTCGTTTTTTCGTAATATGCGTGTACAACTGAGTTGTCGAAACATCACTATGCCCCAAAAGCTCTTGTACAACTCTTAAATCCGCACCATTTTCTAACAAATGAGTGGCAAAACTATGACGCAATGTGTGTGGGGAAATATGCTTGTGTATAAGTTCACCTTGTTTTCTAATAAAATTATACACATCCTGTCTTGTTATATTTGTTCCATCATCTTTGAGAAATAAATTCTTAGTATCCTTCAATTTATTACTCAAAATTATCATATCACGCTGTTTTAGATACATTTTCAAAGCGTGTTGTGCTTTTTTACCAAACGGAACAATTCTCTCTTTTGAACCTTTTCCATAACACTGAATATACTTTGAATTTATATCAATATTATTCAATTTTAGATTTACAAGCTCGGAAACTCTCAATCCACAATCATACAAAAGTTCAACAATTAACGCTTCACGTTTATCAAGGTTAGAATTTAAAATTGAAGAAACTTCCTCAACAGTCATTACCTTTGGTAATCTTTTTGGGAGTTTTGGTTGTTCTAAAGTTTGAGCTGGATTTGAGGATAAAAATTCATTAGCACACAACCATTTGAAAAAGCCTCTGAAAGATGCAATTTTACGAACCACACTGCGTGGAGTAAATTTATCCTCTCGGAGCTTTAAAATATACGCATTTATCTGATTTCTTGTAATTTCTGAAACTTCATTTATACCATATTTTTTTTCTAAAAAATCAAAAAACGCAGACAAGTCCCTTCGATAGGCATCCACTGTATTTTGAGATAAGCCCTTTTCTATTTCAATAAATTCAAGATATTCAGATAAATATTGTATATCCATATTTCTTATTTAATCGCATTTGCAAGCTTGAATAAATATTCATCACCCATTCCACGTTTAATTCCTTCTGGAATAAAGTTTTCTTTAAATTTTTCAACCGCATATCTATCAGTCATTCCAGAAATATAATCCGTTACTATACGAACAATTTTTTCCTGTGGACACATAGGCTTTAACATTTCCACATAGAGATAGAAAAGTTCTTGTATAACTCTACGAGCTTTCTTCTCCTCTTGCTTGGCTGGAGAATCAATATAAACATTCTGGAACATCCAATCTCTCAATTTCGTTGTATAACCCCAAGCTTCTTCACTCATAGCAATATTTGATTTTCCAAGAGAATTATTTACTACTTCATGAATCATTTTATTTAATCTTTTACTTTGATTTGATGAGAAATATTGAATACAATCCTTTGGCAAATCATCTTCTGAAATAACACCTGCTCTTATAGAATCTTCAATATCGTGGTTTATGTATGCAATTTTATCTGCCAATTGAACAACTTGTCCCTCTGGAGTTTTGGGAGTATAACCCCAAGTATGAGTAAAGATGCCGTCAATTGTTTCCTTACACAAATTTAAGTTTTCCAAAACTTCTACAACTCTTACACTCTGAATATTATGATGGAAACCGCCATTAACAAGTTCATTCAAAACACTCTCGCCACAATGTCCAAAAGGAGTATGTCCCAAATCATGACCCAACGAAATTGCTTCTACTAAATCTTCATTCAAATCCAAAGCCCTTGCAATCGTTCTACCAATTTGAGAAACCTCAAGAGTGTGAGTTAATCTTGTCCTAAAATGGTCATCAAATGGAGATAGAAATACTTGTGTTTTATGCTTCAAACGTCTGAACGCTTTTGAATGTAAAATTCTATCTCTATCACGTTGAAAATCTGTCCTTAAATCTGAACGTTCTTCTACTTTTCTTGTTGCATTTGCTGATTTTGTTGCAATATCGCTTAAATTATTAAATTCTCTCTGTTCTAATTTTTCTCTTATAGTTAATGTGCTCATAATTCTCCCCTTATAGCAAATTTTATCAGAAAAGCAATATTAGACCATACTGCAAATTGAGGATATTTTAGGCAACTTTATTATCTTTTTTCGTTTTAGCTAAAGTTTCAGTATTTGGAGGCAAACCTCTTTTTGATTGTTGGTATTCTTTTAATTTTTTATCTAAGAAATTACCAATTTTACCAATAATTATTGAAGAACCAATACCTAGAGCCATAGCTTTAGTTCCTGCATACAATTTTGCGTTACCATACAATGAAACACCTAAACCAGCAATTGCAGGGAATCCATATTTCAAAGAAATTGAAACTCTTTCGTCTGAATCTTTTGATTTTCCTAAGTAGTAACCCAAAGTTCCAAGACCTCCTAAGATTGTCAAAACATCTGTTGGAGCAGAACCAAGAGCTAAATCTCTAACCTTGCTTATAAAATCATCTGTTTCTATTTTTATGGATTTATCAAGATTTTTTACACCTTCACGGTAGAATTTTTCAACAGTTTTATAATCAGATTCTGGTAGAAGTTTTTTATAAATATCTAACATTTCTTCGACCTTACCTGATTTGAAGTTTACAACCATTCCTCTTAACTCAGTAATATTTTCAAGTAAGTTTGTTGCAACTTCCTTATCCATTGAATTATCTTTTATTGCCTTTGCAATTTCTGCTCTGAAATCATCAGCACCTGACAAAATTTCTTTTCTAATTTTGCCATCATTTGTACCAGATTTGATGTATTGATAAATTGATTGTCTGATATTTCTCAATTTATTAATTTTATCAATATCATTATGACTAATAGAATGAGTCATTTGAATAATCATTTTATCAGTATCAATGTGGAAATCTTTTAGAGAATAAGAAATATCTTTTCTATGACCTTTAACCAATTTTTGAATAGCAGTTTTTTCTGCACCAATAGCATCTTCAGCCATAAAAGATTTCACCAAATCAGCAGACCAGAAAGTTTTTAAATCTTTGAAATGCTCTTCTAATTCTTTTGCAGATTTTTTAATTCGTAAATATCTACTAGAACGAGGTTCTGCACCAAAATATTTTTCATATGATTTTGCTAAATCATCATCCATTTTGAGAAGATGTTCAAGCCACTGTATTCTCGTTTTCTTAACGCCATTTATTTCAACAATTTCCCCAGCTTTACGAGAGAATGCTTTCATACTTGTTCCTGCTGCCATATCACGAGCTAAATTAAAGGATTTTTCTGACTCTTTATACGCATTTACAACAGCTTGACGACCAATCTTTTCAAACAATCTAGTTGTAACTTGATGCAAGTATCTTGACGGCTTTGACAAATACATTATCTTTTTAAATGCAGAATCTTTTAAACTTGTATAATTATTGATAGCCTCTGAACGATGTTGAAATTTGTCCAATTTGCCAATCATATAAACATAAAAACGATTAAGCGGAGTATCGCTCATATTATTTAATTTTGATTGTTGAACTTTGTATTCTAAGTGATTTTGTAATTTTTTGAACCCTTTAGAAATTCCTTTAGGTCCACCTTTTAAAACAAAGAAAATTCCCGCCGCAGTTAAAACAACGGCACCTGCAATTGATAATCCAATAAGTTTTGCATTATTAGTTTTTCTTGCTTCTTCTGGGGTTAAAATTTGAATTTTAGGGATTGATAACTTTTTCTCTTCTTTATTAATAAATTCAACAATATCTGGATTCTGAATAGTATTTTGAGATTGCAACCAATAGCTATCTGACTGTTGAGGTCTTTTAGACACCAAGTCAAATGGGTTATCTTTTTTATAATTTTGAGATACTGTATTTATCATGAAATCACTAACCTACTATTTATTATAACAAGTAGGAAGGTTAAAAATTGCTTATTTAATAAGTTTTATTACGAAAATAACTCTGTATCAATAACTTTTGCAACTTCAAGAGCAGAATTTTTATCTGAAAGTTGTTCTTTTACACGACCCAAATCTTTAATCATTTGTTCTCGTCTTTCAGAATTATACAAAATCTCTTCAATTTCGTAAACAATATTCATAGGAGTTGCTTTTGATTGTAAAATTTCTGGGACAATATCCTTATCCGCAATAATGTTTGGGAGACAAACTCTTTTTATACATCTTACTAATAAATACAACCAATACAAAATTTGAGGTCCTTTATAAGCAATAATCATTGGAGTTTTGTACAAACAAGCTTCCAAAGCAACTGTTCCAGAAGCTAAAATTAATGCATCAGAAACACTTAACAACGCTTGGTTCTCACCTTTGATAACTTTAATATCACAATCTCCAAGATATTTTTCATAAACTTCATCAGATAAATTTGGAGCATGAGATATGCAGAACTGCAAATCTGAGTGCCTATCTTTTAATCTTCTAACAGCTTCTTTAAATACTGGCATCAAGTTTTTTAGTTCAAACTCCCTTGAACCAGGGAAAACTGAAACAAGTCTTTTTTCAACATCAAGACCATGATTTCTAAAAAATTCTCTTCTTCCAGCAGCAGGAGGAAGCTGAGAAACAAGCGGATGACCACAATAGTGAGTATCTATCCCATATTGAGCATAAAGAGGTTTTTCAAATGGGAAAATACACAAAACCTTATCCACAAACTTTTGGATAAATTTAATTCTGTATTTTCTACTTGCCCAAACTTGTGGAGGGATATAATAAAAAATCTTTATCCCTGCATCATGCAAAAATTTTGCGACACATAAATTGAAAGCTCCGTAATCAATCAATAAAACCAAATCAGGCTTATATTCATTTTTCAAATAATCTACAACAGCCTTGCCCAATTTGATATGATTTATCAAAATTTGAGAAGAGATTCCCATTGCAGACATTTTATCTTGATTAGTAAAAAGCTTAACACCTTGAGATTCAAGATTAATTCCACCAATACCTTCAATTTGAACATCAGAATTCAATGCTCTCAATTCTTTAACAACATTTGAAGCATGAATGTCACCTGAATATTCCCCTGTGATAATAAAAATCTTTTTCATCTATACTGCCATTATTACTATATTGTGCTTATCAGCGTAGTTAACAACTTTTTCTTGGTCAACGATAATTGTTTCATTAGCTTCTACCGCAATCAAAGAAGCGTGATAGTGACGCATTGTTCTAAGGGTTCTCATCCCAATAGCTGGAATATCAAATCTCTTATCTTGTTTTGGTTTTGCAACTTTGACAATTACAGCCCCGTCTTTTGCAAGCTTCGCACCACGTTTGATACAAACATCTGTACCCTCAATTGCTTCTACTGCCATAATCATTTTATCTTTAATTACAACAGATTGGCCAACATCTAATTTACCCATTTCTTTTGCCAACCAAAAGCCATAATTTACATCTTCCATTTGAGCATCAGTTGGTTTGTGACAACCTAAAACACCAGCTGGAATCATTAAATTCTTAATGAAAATTGTTTGGTCTAAAACTTCAACACCAATCTTTGCAAGTTCAGAAACAATCATCAACATAACTTGGTCATCGTTCAATCTTGTTGCTTCTTTAATTAAATCAACGGCTCTTTTATCAAACTTGTGAAGTTGTAAAAGAACTTTTTTATGAACTTTGCCTAAGAAAGTAAGTTGTTTAATTCCTTCATCTTTCAAAATTGCTTCAATTTTATTAACTTCTCCTGGGTGGCAAGAATAAACTTTAGAGCAATATTTTTTCAATTCTCTTTCGTTATCATTTGCAAGAGAAATACATACAACTTCAAAGCCGTTTTCTTTTGCATATTGAGCCATCTTGATTGGCAATATACCATCTCCTGCTATCAAACCTTGTTTATTATCTAATGTAATTGTCACGATAATTTTCCTCTTTTACTGTTTATCTTAATGAATAAATCTTTTTAACTTCTTCACTCGGTAACATTTTAGCACCTCCAAGAAGATTTGAAAAGAGAACCGTCTGAGCATACGCTTCACACAATTCTAATTTTAAATAAGCATCCTTAACATCTTTTCCGCCAACAATAACCCCATGATTTGCCATCAAAACGACATCAAAATCTTTGAAGAATTTAGATGTATTTTCAACAAGCTCTTTTGACCCAGGGAGAGCATATTCAGCAAGGGGAATATAATCAAAGCAATAAACAATTTCTGCCAAAATATTTTTGTCTAATGCTTTTCCTGCAGCAGAAAAAGCTGTTAAATATGGAGAATGAACATGGAAAATATAATTTATATCTTCACGCTGTTTATAAAATTCAACGTGGAGCATTTTTTCACTTGAAGGTTTTTTATTTCCTTCAATTATATTTCCTTCAAAATCAATCAATGCAAAATCATCTTCTGATAAATATCCATTAGCTGTACCTGTTGCGGTTATCAAAATTTTATTTCCACATCTAGCAGAAAGATTACCAGAAAATCCTGGAGTAAAATTCTTAACCCCAGCAAGTTTGCCATATTCAATTAATTCATTCTTAACTACATCTATCATATTATTGAATAGTTTCCTTATTCGGATCTTCTATATCGATTACTTCTGCGTATTCTAGAACTTTAGGTTTTTCGCTTGCTCCAGCTTTTGATTTTTTATTTGTAACGGGAACTTCTGAATCGTTTTTAGCTTGAGAAAAAGCTATTTTTCTCTTTTCTCCTTCATCATCTTTGTTTTGATTTTTACCTAATCTTTCTGGATTTTTTATTTCCATTTTTTTATAGGTAACAGTTGTTCCTTTTGTGTCAAATGCAACATTGAAACCAAAATAAGTTGTTTGACGAACAAAGTCATAACCTAAATTAATTTTCAAATCATCTGGACCAATTGAAAACATGAAAGCATTTTCTTGGAACAATTTTCCATTTGGAGCATCATTTGATAAATTTATATTCCCTGCCCAACCAACAGACAAATACTTACAAACTCTGAAAGCTTCTGACAAATAAACACTCTGGTGACCATATCTGTAAGCATCATATCGTGGCAATGGAGTTTGGTCAGAATATCCAGATATAAAATATCCAATATCTTGCATCCAATTTTTATATTGTAGGTGAACTCTAGGACCAACTCTACCAATAAACTGAGTATCACCTGTACCATAAATAGCAGCAGAACCTTGCATTACAAAACCTGCATCTGCCACAATTCTTTTTTCTTCATTTTTATAACGCCAAATATGTTGGTTCAATTCCGCCATATACCTAAATCTTGTTGTAGAAATATTGTTAGAATCTAATTTTTCACCATAGAAGTTTCTGTCATTATCTTCCATCAAACCAACACCAAACCTATGACGGAAACCTAAATCCATATCTTTAGCTAAGAAATCTTTATTATTATAACCTCTGTCATAATATACTTCCGCCATATACTTTGGCATTTGACGACCTAAAAACCATTCATCCATAAATGAATTTGCAGCATATTGCAAATACAAGTGATCATCTAACCTTTGGATACCTTTTAAGAAGAAAATATCCGCAGCAGAAGCATAACCGAGTTCTGTTTTATTGAAAGTATTAAAATACTTAACAGCACCACCAAATCCAAACTTGTGTTGATAATTCAAAAATGGAATAGCCTTAATTACAGATCCCCCAGGTCCACCAAATACAAACCCAGGACCTACAAACAAACCTACTTTTCTTCTTGTCCCAAATTCGGGATAGTTTGCTTCAAAATAATCGTGTTCTTTATTTGTATAAGCAGTTAAACTTGGCCATTTAAAGAAATATTTACCATCTTTATAGACTTTAATACCTTTTGCTTTAAATACATCATGATTTTTTCTAGCATCAACATAAATTTCATCAATATCAAGTCTTACATTATTACCAGTTGGATCACCAAAGAATAACGCTTGTGATTCACGAGGAACAATCATATTTTGGAATCTTGGACCAACCATTCTAGACATCAAACGATATACTTGGGATTCTTCAGAGTGAAAATTGCCATCATGAAGAATAATCAAACCATCCTTTTGAATAGCTTTTTTAGCATCCATAATAGTTGTATCACTTATGGATTCAACATTATCCATAACCATTGTTTCTTCGTTCATATCAACTTCAAGATAACTACCTTTAGTTGGCATTCCATCTTTAAATACAATAACATTTCCAATACCTTTTAAGATATTAGAATCATCGTTATAAGTCATTTTATCAGCAACAATTTTTATATTTTGAGGAGGAAGAATTAAAACAGGACGTCCTGTCGCAACCATATCACCTGTATCCTCATCAAAATTCACATTTTCAGCATCCAAAATTAGCTGTCTTTCTGTAACTTCCTCATTTACCCCTCCTTCTAAGGAAAGAGTGTTTTCTGAAATTTCAGATGAAGTTTCTGATTGAATTGAATTCACCAAATCTGATTCTGATTGAAGAACAGTAGAATCAGATTGTTTTTCTTGGCTCTTTTTCTTTGTCCAGAATTTGAACTTATTTTCTGAAGACTTTTTATCCTCTGTTGCTTGAACTTTTTCTTGCATCAACTTATTAGAAATTTTTAGACGCATTTGTTTTACAAACGGCATTCTATCGCCATCAATATCTTTTGTAGAAATTCCCATTCCACTGCCATTATAATCAAAAGAATAGTCGTAATTATCAGGGGTCCCGTTTACATCAGGAATCATATTTGATAAAGAAGAACGGAATATTACATCTTGAACATTTGAAACAGGAGAATCTGCTAAATCCTCTGCATAAGAAGAATTAGAAAACGCTAATATTAAAACTGCTGCTAATAAATATCTTTTCATTCAAATTCCTTCTTTTTTAAATATACCCAAACGGACTCACTGGTTTTCCGTTTTCTCTGACTTCAAAGTGACAATGAGGACCAGTACTATATCCAGTTGAACCTTCTCTACCAATTGTTTGACCTTTTTTAACATTTTGACCACTACTTACAAGTACAGCAGACATATGTCCATACAAAGTTGTAATTGGTTTTCCATTGATAACACCGTGATCCAAAATTACAACCTTACCATATCCTCCGTACCATCCAGCATAAATAACTCTACCATCATTTGAAGCATGAATTGAGCCACCATTTGGACCTGCAATATCTATACCAGAGTGGAAAATTCTGCTCTTGAATATTGGGTGAACCCTATAACCAAAAGGAGATGTGATTGGACCAGAAATAGGTCTGATAAAGCCAGTTGAAGAAACCTTTACCGTAGAAGTTCCACCATGTTTTCTAGTCATACTAGCAATCATATGTTCAATACTTGCAGACTGTCTTGCAAGTTCTCTTTCAGAACGTTCGTAGTAACTTTTATCCTTTTTCAATCTTTCAATCATTGATTTGTTTTCAGCAATTGAATTCTGGATAACAGCTCTTTGGTTGTTAATATCTCTAATTGAAGCTTCAACAGCTCTTCTTTGAGATTCTACTTGCACTTTCAATCGAGCAATCTCATTTGCTTTAGCCTTCACTGCTTGCATTCTACGATAATCGTCTTTGATAACAATTTTTTCATAATAGAACATATCAAGCATTGAATTAACATCTTTTGCAGACAAAATAAGTTCAAACATGCCAGAACGTTGATGCTTATAAACTTGCCTAATTCTAGATTTCATTGCGGCATCAATACTTCTAAATTCCGCAATAGCATTATTTAACTGAGCTTCCATAGATGATAAATTAGAAACCAAGTTGTTATAACGTGCAGTTGTTGTTTGCAATTCTTGGTGAGCAACTTCTAATTTTTGTTGATTGTTGCTCAACTTATCTTTTTCATTTTTTAATTTAATATCTGTTTGCTTTTTCTTTTGATGGAAGTAATTTCTCTTCGCATTTGTTTGATTTAATTTTTGACGTAATGTTGGAGCAGCACAAACCATTGAAGAAACACCGCCTAATCCGAATGTTCCTAGAATAATCCAGCATATTAATATTTTTTTTATGATATTTGTTTTTCTCATTGTTATACTATTTTGCAAGTAGTGGAAGTAACATCAAGCCAAAGGTCCAAGCAAGGAATGTGAAACATATTATCCCTATAATCACTTTTTGATGTTTTCTAAAAAATTCCATAAGTTCTCCCCTTATACATCTGATATTTTACAATAAAAAAAAACTTTAGACAAGGAATTGAAACATATTTTAACTTTAAAAATAGCAAAATGAACTTTTTTAGATTACAATCGTTGTATAAGTATAGAGGTTACAAATATGAAAGATAAATGTACGAAATACGAAGCACTTTTCACCTTTAGAGATGAAGAAGAATTGAATGAACACATTCAAGAATGCGAAGATTGCAAACTTGAACACGAAAAAATGCAAAAAGTTTCATCTCTTCTTCAAGAAGTTAAGCCTTATTTTAAAGAACGTAGAAAAAATCTGGCTAAAATAAAAGTTGCATGTGCTTTGTTTATGCTTATGTTTAGCGGAACAACTTTAGGGGTTATTAACTTCAACACTGATGTTTCTGACACCTTGAAGTATGGATCGACACTATCTTCAGAAGACTTAGGTCTTCCAGTAGATTCGTATGGACTTATAGCGGTTGAATAGATGGATTTAAACAAAGTAATTACTGAAAACAAACAAAACATAAAAAACATAATTAGACTTATTACTAAAGAAGATAATGAAGATTTAGAACAAGAAGTCTATGTGAAAATCTGGAAAAATGCTGAAAAATACGAAGAGAAAGGCTCTATAAAAAGCTGGATTTCTTGTATCACAAAAAACACATCGCTGGACTATCTAAAATCTGCATATCACAGAGTTTTTTCAACAGCGACCTCTGACGACTTGGTGATGACAAATATAAAAGACAAAAAGACTTCACCAGAATCTAAAGTTGCAAGTTTAGAAAGACAAAAAGTTATTATAAAAGCAGTAAATAGCCTTAAACCAAAATTTAAAGAAGTAATTATGATTTGCGAAATCAACGGCTATTCGTATGAAGAATGTTCTAAGAAATTGAATTGTCCAGTCGGAACAGTTAAATCAAGATTGTACAATGCAAAAAAAGAATTAGCAGAAATGTTAAAAGATTTGATGTAATAAATATAAGGAAGGACAAAAAATGAAAAAAGTATTGACTTACTTATTTGCAATAGGAATCATATCAGCAGGATTGAATCCTACATTTGCAAACCCTCAAACTCCACCAGCAAACTTTGGTCAAAAACCTCCATCAAGAGAAATGATGCGTCAAAAATTTGAACAAAGATTAAACTTAACAGACAAACAAAAAGAACAAGCAAAAGCAATCCATAAAAAAGGCAGAGAACAAATGAAACCTATTATGGATCAGATTATTTATAAACGTCAAGAAATTGATGCTATTTCTAAAACTAAAATGCTTGAAAGAGCAAAACAAGAACAAATTGCAGAAATCACAACTCAAATAAGAGAACTTGAAAAGAAAGCTAACGAAATTAGAAAAGCAAATAGCCAAGAATTTGAAAGCATCTTGACTAAAAAGCAAAAAAATGAATTAGCAAAAATGAAAGCTGAAGGACGGGCAGAATTTGAAAAAAATCACCCAGCAAGACCTCCATTCCAAGGTCTAGGAACTCCAGCAGGATTGTTTATGCCAAGTTTCACTGGCAGACCTCTATTCCCTCCTCCAGCTCCAGATTTTACAAATAAATAGAAAATAAAAAACATTAAAAACTAAAACAGGATGCGTTTACTTCTCGCATCCTGTTTTATGTTAAATACTAATTTCCCATTTGAGTTTTACGAACTTCTTCTTCCTTGATAAATTTGCAAAGTTCCTCAAGACGCTTGTCCTCCATTGCATCCATCAAATCTTGAATATCTTTAATTTTACCTAATGCAAAACCTGTTTCTGCAAGTAAAACACAATCATTACATAATCTATAATCACCATACTGAATAGAACCAGCAAGGTTTTTGTTTTTTCCGCAACAATCACAATCGAAAAAATCATTCGCAATATCTGGATTTTCTTCCAAATCGTCAATAACCATTTGCTGAACAACTTGTTGCATTTCATTTATTATTTCTTCATTTGATTTTGTCATTTTTTAGTCCTTGATTAAATTATTCATATCTTTTACAGCTTGAGCCAAACCAGTAAAAATGGCTCGAGAAATTATACTATGTCCAATATTCAACTCATACAAATCTTCAATTTGACGCATTCTTGAAACATTTTCATAATTCAAACCGTGTCCAGCATTTACTTTTAGCCCTAATGCGTGAGCAAGTCTAGAAGCTTCTCTTATTTTTTCAAATTCTTCTTGTTCATCAGGAGTTCCAAAAGCTAAAGAATATTGACCAGTGTGAAGTTCAACAAATTGAGCACCAGTTTTTGCAGCAGCATAGATTTGTTCTCTTGATGGATCAATAAATAAACTTACAACAATACCAGCTTCAACTAAAGGTTGGACAAATTTTGTAATTTTCGTCAATTGAGAAGCTACATCCAAACCGCCTTCTGTGGTTACTTCTTCTCTTTTTTCTGGAACTAGACAAACTGAATATGGACGAACATCAAGTGCTATTTTTTGCATTTCATCTGTTACAGCCATTTCCAGATTTAATTTAGTTTTAATTACTTTTTTCAAAGTTCTGACATCTTGATCTTTAATATGACGTCTATCTTCTCTTAAGTGAGTCGTAATAGATGTTGCACCATTAGCTTCAGCTACCTCTGCGGCTTGAACAGGATCTGGTTCAGCCCCTCCTCTTGCGTTTCTTAATGTTGCGACGTGATCTATATTTACACCTAAAAGCATAATCTGTCCTTTCTAAAACTTCATTTTACTAATTTTCAACAATGCAGTATAAGAAGGTAAAATTGTAACCTTCTCTTCTATATTATCAGATTTTGTAGCAATTTCAACTGCTGTTTTTATATCCTCTTCAACAATAATCTTTTCAACAGGAACTCCTGCATATTTTAACCTTACCGCCATATCTCTGGCTCTTATGCCAGAAGTAATGATAGGTTTTTCAGCATTTTTCAATTGTTCAAAATCACTATCCCAAAGCCACGAAATATCTCTCCCATCAGCATAATTATCATTGATGGCAATTAAAATTTGAGAGGATAAATCAACAGTTTTCAATACTTCGCTCGCACCTGTTGGATTTTTTATTAGTTGAATAAGTGCTTCATGCCCGTTAATTACTCGCTTTTCAGCTCTTCCAAAAATTGATTTATAAGATAAAACAGCTTCTTTAATTACACCATAATCAATCCCTAAAAGCAGTGCTTGAGATATTGCACCTAGAGCGTTATAAGCATTATAAAGTCCAACCAAATTAACTTTAAAATTATATTCTTTGTTCGTAGAAGCTTCTACAACTTTTAATTCGGAATAATCCGCAAATATTTTTACATAACCCTTATAGTCAACAGGAGGTCTTTTATAACCACAATTGTTACAGAAATAATGACCTTCTTGAGCAAAAAATTGCTTATCATACTCTAAAGGATGGCCACAAACGCAATTAAACACCTCGGTTGGAGCATTAGAAGTTGAATTATGAATATCAGAACAGATTTCTACATCCTCAAATCCATAAAAAAGAGCCTTTTTACCTTTTCCGAGATTAGAAACAAGTGGGTCATCAGCATTCAATAGTAATGTAAGCCCATCATTTTTTTCAATTGCATTTCGTATAAAACTTGCCGTTGTTTCAAGTTCTCCATATCTATCAAGCTGATCACGGAATAAATTCGTAACTAACAAATATTCAGATTTGTAATCATCATATAATTTTGTCAAATATGCTTCATCAGACTCTAAAACAGCATAATTAAATTTATTAGGCAATATTGAAAGATTAAGGGCAAAAACATTTGCAATGCCTGTCAACATATTTGCACCCTTCACATTATGGATAACATTATTTTTTCCTGTTTCTAAGATTTGAGCAAGCAATCCAGATGTTGTAGTTTTTCCATTTGTACCTGTTACCGCAATGGTTTTAGCATATTTCATATATAATTTGCAGTATTTCAAAAAACTAGGGCAAATTTTCAACGTCATCATACCGACAAAAGACGTTCCTGATGAACGATTCAACAACCTAATTGCCACATATGCTAATCTTGCAAATATAATCGCTATATAAAATCTCACTCTGTTCATAAAATAGTCCTCTAGACGTATTCAAAAAAATATGCTAATAATATATTATATGTTTAATATAATACAAAAGTAAGAAAAGTTGAAAGATGTTGGTTTTATTTTTTACAATAATTTTTATAGCGGAACTAATAATTGCAGGACAAATAATTGCCCTAATACAAAAAGCGAGACAAAATGTTTGTCAAATCAATCAAACTGTCACAGATATGAAACCCGAAATTGAAAGAAATATCTGTGATGTTAGAATTGCGATTAACACAATTTTATTAAGAATAACTGGTGTTCATGGTTTTGTTGATAAAAGAAAAGAAGATTACAAAAAGATTTTTTCCGCAAACTTTTTGACTAAACTTGCAAGCTTCATCCTTGCAAATGATTGGAAGAAAATCTTCTTGGCTCTTGACGTAATTTTAACTATCAAGAAATTTATTTTGAGATAAATGCTTAAAATTTATAAAACTAAAAAGGCTTTGATTTTTAAAAATCAAAGCCTTCTGATTATTAATACAATTTTTAGTGTTTTGAAATTTTGTATGTTATACCATTGATGGTAACAGACGTACCACTATTTGTAGTCCATACCAAATCTTCACTAGGATATGCACAGCTTTTGTCATATATTTGACCAGACCATTGAGCATCTTTTTTATTGGCTAATGCAGACATTATCGTAGTTGCACTCAAAGTTCCACCAGAATAAGTTCCATTACCACATTTAATCTTTACAGCTAATGAATCAGGTAAAGTTGCAGTGGAAGGATCTAATTTAAAAGTACCAGAGGCTCTGGTATAAGGAGTATCACCATATTTATAACTACTAGATGTTGGGAAGTAATTCAAGTGCAATGTAATAGTCGTCTTACAAGCTGCAACAGTAGGACCAATTTTAGAGTTTGCAGTACAGCAAATATCTCCTGTTTTAATCATATTATTTCTTTTTTTATACAAACAACAACCATCTGATGAGTCTTTTGTATAAGATGAACATTCTTCTATTGCTGTTGGAGTAATAGGAGTTTCATTTTCTGCAAAAACACCCTCTACTCCCTGCTGTTTCCCTGCAACCGAAGAACCCGCAGAAACAGTAGGTAAGGCTTCCAACACTCTAAGGTCACGTCCCACAACATTTGGACCTTTTAAACCATTCAAATCCATTACAACTTGAGCAGATTTCCAATCACCCGTATGAGTTTTAGGTTGAGGTGCGATACAAATACTTGTACCATTTTTCAACTGAGCACAGGTACCACGAGGGATTAAATCAATAGCTTTGACAGATTCCCTTATATGGGTAGGGGCTTCTTTATACACCGCATACTCAGGAGCAAAACAATCAGCACCTGAATCAGTGATATTGCCGCAATATTTAGCAACTTTAAAATACTTTTTCAAAAACAGCCCAGAAGTATCATCACTAATTGTATCTGAACTCATCATTGTATCTTCAAAACGACTTTTATTTTCTGTTACTGGAAGAGATTCCATTATTGCTTTGATTGACTCATTCTCCTTATTATACATATGCTCAAACATATTATTTTGGTATGTTGTAATAACCATAGGCAAAACTAACGCTGCTATAACCCCAACAATCGCCGTAGCAATCAAAACTTCTGTAAGCGTAAAAGCTCTTTTATAATTAAAAATCACTAAATTGTAACTCCTTTTATTCCCTTAATTCATATCCTTAATATTATTATAACAATCTTTTTAACCTTTTGCAATAAATAAAAAAATCAACGAGTTAAAAGGGATAAAAATCCATGTTTTCTCTTGAAATTAGCAGAAAAATATGTTACAATTATGAAGAAATTTTTGAAAGACGAGGTTTACAACTATGAAAAACAAAACATTTATGTTTTCAATGGGCGTTATTGCTGGTGTAGTAGGCGGAATTGTTGCAGGTGTTCTTTTTGCCCCAAAACCAGGAGAAGAGTCTAGAAAAGAACTTACAGATGCAGCTTGCGACCTTTATGAAAAACACGCTCCTCAAATCGCAGAAGCAAAAAAACAAGCTCTAGAATCTATTGACTTAATGAAGTATAAAGTTGAAAGACAAATTAGAAAACTTAGCAATTCTGCAAAATCTAAAAAAATGCTTAAAGCTAAAGAATTAGAAGATTCTGAATCTCAAAGCACAGATAATGAATTTGATTACTAAACATTAATTTATAAAGGAATAAAATATGAGTATTGAATTATCACAAGTAATTTTAAATCACGGCTTAACTTTCCTTGCTGTTGCTACTGGCATTGTAGTTATCGTTGTAGCATACTTCCTAGTTAAGTTAATTATGGATTTAACAGTTTTATCAAAAAATCTGAATGAAACTTCCGTTATGCTTAATACAGAACTTAAGCCAACATTGAAAGAACTTAATGAAACAATCCATTCAATCAATTCACTTGTACAAAGTACAGATGAAGGTGTTGGAAATGTTAAAATAAGTCTTGAAAATGCACTTACAAAAACAAAATCATTATCAGAAAGCATTTTCGGCGGATTCTTAAAGGGATTTATGACAGTTTACTCTTTCTTCAATAGAAAGAAATAAACATTCGGGTAATAAAACCTTTAAAAATCAGATTTATAATATGTAAGAATACAAAAAGGAGATTAAATATGTCAGTTTCAAAATTTATAGCAGGTTTTGTTGTTGGTGGTGCTATCGGAGCAATTGCAGGTATTTTGCTTGCACCTAAATCTGGAGAAGAAACAAGAAGACTTCTTTCTGAATCTGCTCAGGATATGGCAAGAAGAGCTGATGAAACAGCTAAACAAATCAAAGATAAAGCAGACGATGCTGTTTCTGACCTTCAAAGAAAAGGTGAAGAAATTAAAGACAAAATTCAAGACCTAATTGCTAAACAAAAAGAATCTAAAGAAGAAGTAGCAGAAGAAAAAACAGAAGAACCTAAAGCTGAATAAAACCGACTTCTTAAAAAACAAATTAACAAAGAGCGAATGAGCAAAAGTTCATTCGCTTTTTGTATTTTAAACTAGACTTGAAAAATTTTTAGAAAGTAATAAAATTGATATATAAAAAATGATTAAGGTATAGGAATTATTGCATGCAAAAAAATGAATATTTTGAAAGGACGAAAGAATTTTTAAGTTCGTCAAAAGTGGTAAAGTTATTTTATTTGATAACATTTACTGTTTTAGTTACGTGTATTATCGCATCCCAAAACTTCTTTTTTCAATCTATTATTGAAAATGGAATAAGCAGACGAGATATTATTGCACAAAAAACACTAACAGTTGAAGATGTTAAAAGAACAGAGCTACATAAAAGAGAAGTTGCTCAAAAAGTTGAACCAATTCTTGTTCCAGCAGAAGATGATTTTATCAAATCAAATCTTGAAACTCTTCAAAATTCAATTATTCAAATCCGAAAGAAAAAAAATTCTGAAAAAGAAAAAATTGAAGAATTAAATGTCCTATTTGACCTATCAGGAAATCCTAAAAAAACATTCATCTTAGATTTCTTATTGCACGTTGATGATGCCAGCCTAAGAGAAGCCTTTGATAAAGCTTCATTATCACTTGTAAATATATTACAAAAAGGGATTACCGAAAAAGATTACGAAAAAGACAATATTAATACACTTATTCAAGATAACTTAATTACAAATGTTTCAAAAAGACAAATGATTGTAATTCCTGCACTTTTAGAACAAGTTATCGTTCCTAACCTTGTTGTGGATGAAGCTGCAACAGAAATCGCAAAACTTAATGCTCAAGAAGCAGTTAAACCATACAAAGTAACCTTCCAAAAAGGTGAAAAAATCGTATTTGAAGGCGAACCTGTAACGAGACTAAAACGTGATGCTCTTAGAGAAGCTGGATACAACGTGTATGAACTTAATTGGCAAGGAATTTTATCAATTTATATTCTTGTTTTATTCCTTACAATTATATATCTTGCTTATTTAAAATTCTTTGAAAAAGACTTTTTAGAACCAAGATATTTGGCACTATCATCGATGATGACAATTATAGCCTGTTCAATTGCAGTTCTGCTACCGACAGGTTTTTCACCGTATATTTTGCCAATTCCAGCAATAATTATCATTTCTGCAATCTTTTTAAATCCAAGAATAGCATTCCTACTTTCTAGTTTAACCTTAGTCATTTTAACTGTTGGGATGCAATACGAAACTCAATTCCTAATTGTTTTCACAATTCTAGCAATTATTGGAATGATAACTATTTCAAAAATCAAATACACAAGACGTTTTGACCTAATTAAAGCAGGTTTCCATCTTGGAGTTGCGGGTATTTTAACAATGATGAGTTTATACTTTATTGACAAATGTCTTATCGACGTTAACAATTACTTAATCTTGAAAAACTGCATATTCCTATTTTCAAACAGTATAATTTCATCAATTGCAGCACTTGGTTTATCGCCAATATTGGAAAGTACTTTCCATATCATTACGCCATATGGACTTGCAGAACTAGGGGATCATAACCAACCACTATTGAAACGTTTACAAATTGAAGCTCCTGGAACTTACCATCATAGCTTAATGGTTTCAACACTTTGCGAAGCAGCAGCAGAAGCAATTGGTGCAAATCCTATTTTAGCTAGAGTTGGAGCTTTTTACCACGATATTGGAAAATTAAAAAGACCTTTATTCTTTGTTGAAAACCAATCTTATTTCAGCATTGAAAACCCTCATAACACTTTAAATCCAAGACTTAGCAAAATGGTTATCACTGCTCACCCTAAAGATGGCGTAGATTTAGCTAAAGAATACGGATTACCAAGTATTATCAATGATTTCATTCTTCAACACCACGGAGAGGGAATTGCAAAATACTTTTATAACCAAGCTGTTCAAGAAGAAGGAGCTGAAAACGTAAAAGAAGAACAATTCAGATATACAGGCCCAAAACCAAATAGAAAAGAAACAGCTATCTTAATGCTTGCTGATGCCGTTGAATCAGCCGTTAGAGCAATGAAAGGTGCGACTGTTGACCAAATAGAAAACATCATTGATAAAATTATTGTTGAAAGATTAAACGATGGTCAATTAGCAGATAGCCCTCTTACATTGAAAGATTTAAAAGTTATTGCATCTACATTTAGTAGAATCCTAAGAGGTATGCAACACAACAGAATCAAATATCAAGAAAATATCGCAGAAGAATTTGCTAAAAACAAAATCGAGATGCCAAACAAAATCTTAGATGAAGATTTTGAAAAGAAAATCAAAGAACTTGAAGATAAAAACCACACAGACCTAAACACAGATAATAAAAAGGACTTATAATGGAATTAAACATCTATTGCGAAAACGAATTTGATAACTGGAAACCAAATGAAGAAGAAATAATCGAAGTAACAAAAAAAATCTTTAATTCTTATATGGAAGAACCCGAAATTGCAGAACATTGTGCAATTACAGAAAGAGATTTCAAAACAGTTGCATTTGATATTTTGTTTTGCGATAGCAAAAAAACACATGTAATAAATAAAGAATACCGAAACAAAGACTATCCTGCTGATATTATTACATTTGCGGTTTTTGCAGATTCTCCAGAAGAAGAAAAATTTATTCTAGACTTTGAAATTAATTTAGGAGAGATTATAATAGCATTAGATAAGATTATCGAAGAATCTCAGAAAAAAGAAATTCCAAAGGAAGAGGAATTATACTTTTTAATCAGCCACGGAATTTTACATTTACTGGGATTTGACCACCAGACAGAGGAAGAATTTAACTTTGTCGTAAAACATCAAAAAATGGCTCTTAAAAAGATAGGAATAGTGTATGACAAAATATAAAAAACAAAATTTTTCAAATACATTTAAAAACGCAAGAAAAGGTATGAGGTTAAGTATAAAAAGCGAAAGAAACATTAGAGTTCATCTTTTCACCGCTTCGCTTGTCTTGGTTACAGCCTATTGTTTAAACTTTTCTATCGTAAAATTTTGCATTTTACTCTTAACAATAGCAGGAGTAATTTCAGCAGAAATGTTCAATTCCGCAATAGAATTTTCACTAGATGCAATTTTCCACAACAGATATTGCAGAATGGTCGGAATGGCAAAAGACATTGCAGCTGGAGCTGTTATGCTAGTTACAATTAGTGCTGTTATGATTGGAGTTTTACTTTTTGCACCTCCAATTATTCAACTAATAACTCAATAAAATTCAAATGAAAAAGCCCTTACTTACAAAAGTAAAGGCTTTTTATCTTTTACCGAATAATCTTTTCTTACAAACAAGAATTAGTTATTACTCAACACCAAACGGAATGTAGCTAAATTCTTGATTGATAACATAGCATGTTTGTTATGCTGTTCTTCTGAAATATTAAAAATTCTAATAATTCTTTGAATTTCTGCTAAATCTTTATAGGATTCAATTTTATAAACATTTTCAATTGGATCTGATACTACTGACATTAAAGTATTTAATTCTTGTTCTTTCATTTACCGATTATCCTCATTCCTATATACACTTATATAAAGTATTTTTTTTTTCGAGAATTGCCTTTTTTGTTCAATCTTTGTTAACAGAACTTAACATCTTGTTCAAAAACGCTGCTACGAA
>ERZ869991.98-NODE-98-length-24770-cov-4.821974_pt1 | contig 24770 bp, 19 predicted proteins | sample MGYA00520862_ERZ869991 | MGnify/ENA primary metagenome ERZ869991 (study PRJEB32232, sample SAMN07284978) | human gut metagenome | biome: human-associated habitat; material: feces | host: Homo sapiens | place: Tanzania | collected 2014-08-11 ...
GGGTTCAGACGGTCGGTAGAACCACGCATCACGCAGTCTATGGTGCTGATACCATGAGCCTTTAGGTCGTTGTATCTGCTCACCAGGAGCATACCATTACGTGTGGCGATGCCGAAGAGAGAAATGAAGCCGATGATAGCAGGAATGCTTAGCATACCGTTAGATAGCCATACCGCAAAAACACCACCGATAAGTGCTAAAGGCAGATTGATCAATATCACCAACGACTCGCGAAGGTTGCGGAACTGATTAAACAGCAACAAGAAGATGATGATGATAGAGATTATCGAGGTGATAAACAAGGTCTGCGATGCCGACTTCTCGCTCTCAAACTGTCCACCATATTCTATATGATAGCCCTCTGGTAGCTGTATGCTGCTATCTATCTTCTTCTGTATGTCATCCACTACACCTACCAAGTCGCGACCAGAAACATTTGCCGAGACAACAAGCTTGCGTGCTACATTCTCGCGGTTGATGGTGTTAGGACCAGTAGCTGATTTCACGTCAGCAACATAGCATAATGGTATCATCTGTCCGTCGGCATTTATCAGCATATTGCGAATCTCGTCGATAGAAGCATGCTGGTTGTCGTCGACTTTAAGCATAAGGTCGAACGATTTGTTGCCCTCATAAACTGTCGACACCGCTTCGCCAGCCAACAATGTACTTACCATTTCGCCAAAGTCAGCCATGGTGATGCCATAGCGTGCCAGCATATCTCGCTTCGGAATTATCTGTAGCTGCGGACGCTCCACCTGCTGTTCCACGTTGAGGTCGGCAATACCTTCGATGCCAGAAATCTCTTCCTTTATCTTGTTGCCGATATCATACATACGATTAAGGTTGTCGCCAAACACCTTGATAGCGATATTGGCGCGAGTACCCGATAGCATAGCATCAATACGGTGGGTGATAGGAGCGCCAACCTCAACATTTATGCCCGGTATGGCTTCGAGCTTATGGCGCACATCTGCCAACACCTCATCCTTGCTGCGGTCGGTAAGGGTGAATGGAGCTTCTATCTCAGTATCGTTCACTCCTAATGCATGCTCATCGAGTTCTGCACGTCCAGTCTTTCTGCCCACGGTATTTATTTCTGGTATCGAGAGCAACTGTTGTTCCACCTTATTACCTATGCGGTCAGATTCTGCGAGAGATATACCAGGCAATGTGCTTACGTTGATGGTAAACGAACCCTCGTTGAATGGAGGAAGGAAGTTGCGACCCAACGAAGCGAATACCACCAATGCCACAACGAACAAAGAGGCTGCCGAGCCCAATACCACTTTGCGGTGATTGATAGCCCATTCCAAAGCCTTAGCATAATGCCCCTTAAGCCATTCTGCCACCTGTGGTTCACGCATCTGTCCCTTGCCGCTACCGAGAAGATAGCTACACAATACAGGGGTGAGGGTTAGGGCAACGAGTGTGGATGCACAAAGAGCAGTGATGAAAGCTATACCTAATGGTACGAGCAGTCTGCCCTCCATGCCTGTGAGGAAGAAAAGAGGAATGAAGCTCACGATGATAATCAATGTAGAATTGAGGATAGGCAATCGCACCTCTTTGGAAGCCTCGAAAACGATGTTTATCAATGGCTGACGTTTGTCTTCAGGTTTCATACGGTTTTCGCGCAGTCGCTTATATACATTCTCCACATCCACAATGGCATCATCGACAAGCGAACCTATCGCTATCGCCATACCGCCAAGGCTCATGGTGTTGATGGTGAGTCCCATAAAATGGAGCACCAATATCGACATCACCAACGATAGAGGTATGGTGACGAGAGATATCAATGTGGTGCGCACATTCATAAGGAAGATAAACAACACTATCACTACAAAAAAGCCACCTTCGTAGAGCGACTCCTTGACATTGTCGATACTGCTATTGATGAAACGCTCCTGACGATATACGTCGGTGCTGAGTTTCACATCGGCAGGTAGCGACTTCTGTACATCGTTGAGTGCAAGGTCTATCTTGCTCGATAGGTCTATGGTGCTGGTGCTTGGCTGTTTTGTCACAGTCATCATCACGCATTGTTTGCCATTTAGCGATGCCGTACCCATGTTAGGAGCATGGTTGCCAACCTTTACTGTCGCTATATCGCCAATGGTGATAGCGGTGTTGCCCGAACCTTTCACCAATGCTTTCTTTAGTGCCTCTATATTATTTGTGGCACTTACACCACGCACAATATATTCGTTACCGTATTCATATAGCACACCACCCGAAGTGTTGCGGTTCATATCTTGCATTGCTGCATTCACATCGTTGAGAGCTACTCCATAATGCTTCATGCGCAATGGGTCGAGCAATATCTGGTATTCCTTCACATCGCCACCCAATACCGACACCTGAGCCACACCACCTGTGGCAAGCAATCGTGGACGGATGGTCCAGTCGGCAAGTGTACGCAGGTCGCGAAGAGAAGTGGTTTCAGAGGTTACAGCCACAAACATCAGCTCGCCAAGTATCGACGACTGCGGACCGAGAGTTGGTGCACCTACAGTCTTTGGCAGTTGGTCTTTTATGGCTGTTATCTTTTCCGATACTATCTGGCGTGCACGATAAATATCAGTACCCCAGTTGAATTCCACCCAAACGATAGAAAAACCTGTTGTCGACGATGAACGCACGCGACGCACATCGGTGGCTCCATTCACAGCTGTTTCTACAGGAAAGGTGACGAGCTGTTCAACCTCTTCGGGTGCCATACCGTTAGCCTCGGTCATCACTACCACCGTAGGGGCATTGAGATCGGGGAATACGTCTACATCCATGTGTTTGGCGGTGTAGATGCCAACTATCATCAGCAATACCGCAGATATGAGTATCACCAGACGGTTGTGGAGCGAAAAACTAATTATCTTGTTCAACATATCGCCCTATGTTTAGTGGTTGTGGGTATGTCCAGGAATAGCTTTCGAAGCAGAAGCCAACTTCACGGTATATGCACCATGGCTCACCACCTTTTCGCTCGCCTTAAGTCCGCTCACTATCTCTATACGCTTTCCGTTAGATGCTCCAGTAGACACTTCGCGCTTCATATATGCGTCGTGTTCTATCTGCACATATACAAACTTTGCTCCCTGCTCTTCGGTCAGCGCCTCCACAGGTACAGAGATGATGTTGGCTTGCTCCTTGGAGAGCAACCAAACCTCAGCATAGGCGCCAGATATGATGTCGCCAATGTTGTCGAATTCGAAGTTTACTGGTACAAACGAAGAACCTGCAGCAACGCTTCTGCCATATGAGAGCAAGCGACCATGCATATTGTCGAGACTATATACTCTGTCGCTACCTGCCATGCGGAAGTTTGCGCTACCGATAGTTGCCAATGATTGAGCTTGATGGCAAGGAACATCGGCACGCAACTGTAGGCGACGGCTATTGGTGACAACGGCTATAGGCTGACCTACGGCAACATATTCGCCTTGAGCTACCAAGAGAGTCTTGATATATCCACTCATAGGTGACGAAACAGATATGCCTGCTGCTGTAGAGTTCTTTGCTTGTGCCTCGTATGCCACACGAGCAGTCTCGTATTGCATCTTTATCTGTCCAAACTCCTTTTGCGATATTATCTTGTCGCCAACGAGAGCTTTAGCACGCTCATATTCGCTTTTTGCAACTTCGTATGCAGCCTTGGCTTTAGCCATAGGGTCGCCATCTTGTATGTTCTTGGCAGATACTGACGCAATGGTCTGACCAGCCTTTACGGCAGTACCCTCAGTTATCGAAGCGTTAGCATACTTCACAATACCGTTAGATGTGGCAGCGATAGTTTGCTCATCACCTTGGCTTGCAACAATCTGTCCGCTCACCAATATAGCAGCTCTGAATGGTGCTGCAGCCACAGTCTCGATGGTTATGCCAGCCTCTTTAGCTTGCTTTTCATTAATTACTATTTCTCCTTCATGCTCGTGGCCATGTTCGCCTTCAGCATGTTCTTCACCTTCTTTGTGGTCGTCATGATTATGACTGCCGCAGCTTGCAAATGCAAACGCAGCAATCATCATGAGCAACATATAAAGTTTGTTCATGATTAAAATAATAAATGATTTTACTGTTTTTATTTTTAAGGCTTTTACCTTTCAAAGGTCTTTTTTACCTTTTTACTTTTTTACCTTTTTACCTTTAAAAAGCTGGAGGCGCACGGAGGCTTCTATAGTTATATAAACCAATAGATTTATAAAATGAAGTCTTCTTAGTTTCGGCTTTACAAGTGCTGATAGCCATGTCGCCGAAGACAAGGCTACCTATGATATTTACAAATAAAAGTACGTGCTTAACAGCAATATTACTGTCAGGAGAATGATGTTGGGATATGAAGAAGCCGCTCTCTGCAACACAGGTTGTATTGTCGCCATGATGATGAGAATGAGCATCATTGGCGCAATGGTTGTGGTTGCAATATTCTATAGTGGTGCATATCTCCCCATCGTGATGATGGTGAGGTATTGCTGGCAACAATAGCAATAATATTACTACTGGCAACACAAGCATCGCTATTAGGTTTCTGTTCTTCATTTTAAAATTATGCTGCAAAATTACTAATAATAAGCGACATATAGATGTTGTGTTATATATTGTTAACTCTTTCATATATCGCCGTTTATAGTAAATCGCATACCTTTGCATATGATTTCAGTTATTTTTGATTATGGGGCAAAACAAATACGAGCAACTGCTACTTCTGCACGACATAAAACCAACGGCAAACCGCATCATCATTGTCCGGGCTTTAGATAGTATGGGCAAACCAGTGTCTATGAAGGAGCTGGAATACAGCATATTGTCGTTGGATAAGTCGTCGATATTTCGCACCCTCGTAGTCTTCAAACAGCATCACTTGGTGCATGTGATAGAAGACGGAGAGGGTGGAGTGAAATACGAACTATGCCATAGCCACGACGAGGATATCGATGACGACGAGCACATGCATTTCTATTGCGAGCACTGTCATTCCATGATTTGTCTTCACGATATGCCATTGCCATGTGTGGAGCTGCCTTCCGACTTCGAACTCCATAGCGTTAACTTCATTATTCGTGGCATCTGTCCTGAATGCCGAAAGAAGAGAGGCTGATATAGCCTTGCCTTCAAAGTTCTTGTCGTATATTCTATCTAACTTTCAATGCTCTCATCGCATTCAGTACTGCCAATACCGTTACGCCTACATCGGCAAACACAGCCATCCACATGGTGCCCAGTCCTACTGTGGCAAGGAGTAAGATAGCTACCTTTACGCCTATAGCAAACCATACATTCTGATGAGCTATGCTGATAGTGCGGCGAGCTATGCTTATGGCTGTTGCAACCTTGCTTGGTTTATCATCCATCAACACCACGTCGGCAGCTTCTATTGCAGCATCGCTACCAAAAGCGCCCATTGCAATACCTACGTCTGCACGCTTTAATACTGGTGCATCGTTGATACCGTCGCCAACAAAGGCGAGAGTGCTACCTGCGGGCTTCTCATTTATTAAACGCTCCATGTGAGAAACCTTATCTGTTGGCAACAGCTCTGTATGATATTCGTCGATATGTAGCTGTTGGGCTACATTTTCTCCCACTTCCTTTCTGTCGCCAGTTAACATCACTGTTTTGCCAACTCCAAGAGCCTTTAGTCGTGAGATAGCCTCTTTGCTATCTTCTTTTATCTTGTCGTTGATGATGATATGACCAGCGTAGATGCCGTCGATAGCGATATGGATAATTGTTCCCACCTTGTGGCAGTTGTGCCATTTTGCTCCTATGCTATCCATCATTTTTGTATTGCCCACGCAGACTGTGTGGTTGCCCACCTTTGCTCGTATGCCTTGTCCGGCAATCTCTTCAACCTCTGTTATCGTGCAACCATCGGTAGCCTCATTAGGGAAAGCATCTCTTAGTGCAGCACCGATAGGGTGGGTGGTGAAATGCTCCACATGGGCAGCCAGGTGCAGCAACTCTTGGACATCATAGTTTTCTGGATGTATTGCTTCTACCTCGAATTGTCCATGAGTAAGGGTGCCTGTCTTATCGAAGACAACTGTAGAGAGGTTGGCAAGGGCATCCATATAGTTGCTACCTTTTATTAATATACCATTGCGTGAAGCTCCGCCTATACCACCAAAGAATGTCAATGGTACGCTGATGACAAGTGCGCAAGGACAAGAAACAACGAGGAATATCAATGCGCGGTTAAGCCAAAGAGGGAAGCTCTCGGCATAGCCTGCTGCAGAGAACAATGGTGGCACGAAAGCCAATGACACAGCCAAGAATACTACAATAGGTGTATATACATGGGCGAAGCGCGAGATAAAAGATTCGCTCTTCGACTTGTTTTCATTAGCATTCTCTACGAGGTTTATAATCTTAGATACAGTGCTCTCACCGAAAGTCTTGGTGGTCTGCACCTTGATAACTCCCGATATGTTGATACATCCCGATATCACCTCGTTGCCCTCGGTAATCTGTCGTGGCATACTCTCGCCTGTTATCGCAATGGTGTTTAGAGCCGATTGACCTTCAATCACCTTACCATCCAAAGGCACTTTTTCGCCTGGTCTGATAACGATAGTTTCACCTATCGCTACCTCCTCTGGAGATACCTGCATAGTATTACCATTGCGCTCTACGTTGGCTACATCTGGCTTTATCTCCATCAAATGCGATATGCTGTCTCTGCTTCTCCCTTCGGCATAGCCTTCGAATAGTTCACCTATCTGGAAGAACAACATCACGAAGACTGCCTCCATAAACTCATTGTCGCTACCTGGCAGAAAGCCTATGGCAAGTGCACCGATAGTGGCTACCAACATCAGGAAGTCTTCGTTAAACATGTCGCCTTTCATTATTCCTTCTGCAGCCTCCTTCAGTGTGTCGTGACCAATAAGAAGATATGGTACGAGGTAAATAAGCAACAACTGCCATGTGGCAAGATTCATAGAATGCTCTATCAGCGCTGCACCGACAAGTAATAATATTGTAGCGCCAATAAGCACTACCTTGCCCTTTAATCCTTCATGCTCATGGCAATGGCTATGCTCATGATTATGCTCATGCTTGTGGTTGCATCCGCAACCACTATGTGTATTACAACAATTTCCCATATCTTTGCTTTATTATTATTTTCTGTGTGCAAAGGTATGGGAAAAGTTATGCAACTCGGTTGCAAAGTCTATTTGCTATATCGAAACAATCATTTCTTATAGCCTTTCTGTCTTAGTATAGCTTGAACATTCTATCCATCAACTGCCATTTCTCGTCTGATGTAGCATCTTTGGCGCAGCCTTGGAATTCTGCGACAAAAGCCTCCCATTCAGCTTGGCGCGGTAGTGTGGCGAGTTTTGCCATGGCAGAGTTCCAATCAAAGTCGAGCGCTGTATCTACTATCATCACAAGGTGAGTGCCAGCGATATATATTTCCATTTCGAGAATACCTACTTGTCGTATACCCTCAATGATTTCTTTCCACACATGCTCTTCGTCGTGAACCTCCCGATACTTTGCTATTAGCTCTTTGTTGTCTCTAAGTTCAAGACATTGGCAGTAGCGTTTTGTTGGAACACCATATTCTTTGCTACGATATCCCGTATGCTTCGTTTCTTGTGTCATAATGATATGTTGTTTGTTAGTATGACTTAAACCTCTTCCCTTTACCACTGCTGGTAATCCACAATCTTGTTGTCATTCCATTTATTGCCACTTTTGTTTAGCAGCATGGCTTTAGCCTCTTCTTCGGCTTGCTTACTCCTATTATAATATATAGAAGCGATGAAGCCTGCCATGATGAGGCAATAGACAGCGAGCACGATGATAGCTATTATCGAGCGCACCGAGCTGAACGAATGGTAGCGCAGTTCGTTGATGCTCTGTGGGCGCAAGTTGATGTCGCGAGTAGTACACAGCGCAGCCATCTTTTTCAGTTTGTTGCTATTCGTTGCATTAGCGATATCGTTGATCACACATCCCAAAGAATAGATGTCTGCCCTTGCTTCCGGCTTTGCCTCTGGCAACAGCTGTTCTGGAGCTATATAGCCAGAAGTGCCAGCAGGAGTTTTCAGTACATAGAACGAGTCGCTATCAGAGAGTCCGAAGTCTATTAGCTTCACGTTCTGTCCATTGTGTGTAATCATTATGTTCGATGGTTTCAGGTCGCGATGAATAATCTGCTTATTGTGCATATATTCCAATGCGTCCATCAGCTGATCAACTATTTTTGTTGCCAATGTTGGTGATATTTGCTGTCTGTTGATAAGAGTCTGCAGATTATCGCCATCTATATATTCCATTACTATAGTTGTCCCCATTCCCCCTATATGCTCCAACTCTATCGTTCGGCATATATTGGGGTGTTCGAGTTGCAGTCCTATTTCAAACTCCTTGCTCAGTGCCTGTTGATATACGGGAGTATATAGGAAATCCTTCTTCAAGCATTTCAGCATGAAGCGCTTACCATATTTCGTCGCTGTAAACAGCCGAGTATGGCCAGAGGCTGAGACATAGAATTCGGTGATATTTTTAAATCCGCAATTGTCAAGCGTTGGGTCAGTATCTACAATCTCTTGTTTCAAGTCTGTAGTAAATCCCGACGTCTCCGAATCCTGTAGTGTCTCTGTATCGTTGTTTTTGTTCGTCATATTTCTATTCGGCACCATTGTATTCTATATCTATTACGGTCAGCCCACCATTTCTTCCTGCCACAAAAGGCGAGGTGCGTTCGCCTTTGCGTTCTATATATGGCAAGTATAGCGGTTGCTCCTTTATGAAGCATCCTGTGCTAAAGCGGTCGCCAATTATTAGCTTGCTGTTTTCCGATTCTATTATTTCGTATAGACTATTGCCTAAATATTTCAATTTCAGCATGCGGTTAGGGCTCCAGCCGATAGAAATCTTTGCCCCCACCTTCAGTTCGTTGCTTATTAGTTGCGAAGCCTTGAAATACGATGAGTTGTATTTCACGCTTGTCTTCAACCATTTCACATACTCCATATAGTTTTTATGGCCCAGATATTCTGTCAGCACATCCAGAGTGTTCACACGAGGCTTATGGCTGTCGCCAACATATCCATATATGCGTTTTAGAGTCGATGCCGACACCGTTTTTCCTGTTGCCTTTTCCAGATGCAATGTAAATTCTTCAAAGTCGGTAGTAGTAGCCAATAGCTTACCATATTTTTGTTCTACGAGTGATTTCAACTCTTCAATTTCAGGATTTGTCATAGCCTTTAGTCTTTTTATTGTTCTCTGATACGTTGGAATTGTCCCCAATTGCTGTTGTATCTATACATAGTTTTTCTGCCTTTCGGAACATGTAGCGTACATGTCTTAAAGAAGTCTTCGCCACTTGTGGCAAAAGCCTTTGATGTGCACACCGGTGGGGTAGGAGCATCGATGTATATATCTGTTAGTGGACAGTTGTCGAATACATAGTCTGATATCAGCTCAGTTTTTGTTCCCATCCTTACTATTTTCAGCTCCTTGCATCCCTGGAAAGTTCCTGTCGGTATGCTCTTCAGTTTGTCGGGCAGACTCACTTCCTTTATATGGCTGTTCATAAATGCTCCTTGTCCTATATTTGTTAGTGCGTCGGGCAGAATGAAGTTCTCGATATTGCATTCCTTAAAAGCATAGTCACCGATGCTGGTTATGCTTTCTGGTAGAATATAGTCGCCCTTCTTTCCTAATGGGAACCACACTATGCTGGTGGCATCAGCATTCAGCAACACACCATCAAAGCTCGAGAAGTGAACATTAGCTTTCGACACGTCAATCTCTTCCAGTCCGCTACATCCACTCGATGGCAATATCTCATTTACGTTTGCCGGAATCTCTATGCTGCTTAGAGCTGTGCATCCCTCAAAGGCATCCTTCTCTATGCTTGTAGCGTCGGTAGGAAGAATTATCTTGCTCAGGCATGGACAGTATGCAAACATACCTTGACTAACAGCGTTGGGTTTAGTAAATCTATTATATGGTCCGAATGGTGCGCCTCCTTCCACAAAGTGGGCTTCAGCCAAGTTCAGTTCGCTTAGTTTTCCTGGTGTGGCAGCATTGTCAGCATCAATACCAGCCATTTGTCGTAGCAACACTATATCGTCGCCATTGATATCTCCTGCTATAGTCAGTTTTGTGAAGTCATAGATGCCATCATTGATGATAGACCTCAACACTCCTGCCTCCAGCAGCTTTATAGCATCTGTGGTTGTGAAAGATATAGGCTCACTCACAGTTTCGCCAGGTCTGTTTGTAGCATATGTCCAAAACTGATAGTTTGTATATGGCTTCAGTGCGTTTATACAAATCTGCAGATTGTGGCTTCCTGGGGTATATTCTTCCAGTATTATCTTTCGCTTTTCGTCATCGTTATCATCGGCTTTAGCATAATAGCATCCTGTTTCTATTACATTCTCGCCACCGTCTGATGTTATGTCGTAGCCTAAGATTACGCTCGTTGGTCCGTAGCTCAGCACCTCAGGGTTTGATACCGATGGCTTATTGTTAGGCATGGTGGTGAATGATAGTGGCTCACCCTTCAGCGTCACTCTGCCATTTGTAGCCTGTAGCATATAATAATATGTGGTGCCAGCCGTCAGTCCATCTATGCTATATGCCGCCTCGTTGCCTTTGGCTTTCACTGTTGGAGTTTCATTTTGCATATCTGTCGATGTGCCATAGCGAAACGATAGCGATGGCATATCTGTAGATCCCTCCAAGCTTACCGCTCCATTCAGAGTTGCCGAATTGCGCATTATGTCTGTTGCAGGTAGTGTGAGCAGTTGAGGCTCAAAGTTTGTTGGCTTATCCTCGCTGCTACATGCTGTCAACAGGCATATCGCACATGATAATAATATGTTGTTGGTTGAGGTGTATAATTTCATGTCTGTAGTTTCCTTTCTTATAGTTTGATGCCTATGCCAATACACGCTTGCCATTGTTTGGCAGTGATGGTGATGGCAGAAGCCGAAAAACTTATTCTTCCAACCGATGCCAAAATGCCCACTTCGCCAGTGAAGCCCTCGTGGCTCAGTCCTTTGTTTCGTAGATATTTGCCTCCTTCGCTTTCGCTTAGTTGCCATGCGGTAGCATATTTGCCATAGCCTATACCCTCAAACAGGCAGAAGCCACGATATATATTGTGTATTGCTCCGGCTGTTATCGTGTAGTTGCTATGTCGGGTGTTGCCCGAATAGTATGGACGCACATTGTCGCCGTCTATACTTCCGTCTTTCTTGCATGTGCCGCTGGTGTTGCCCAAGCTCTTCATGTTGCTACTATAATGCACGAATAAACCATTTCGGCGCAACATAGCAAAGAATACACCATACGAAGGACCCTCCTTGTGCATAGCCATGGTGGCAAGGGTGTGGATAGCCAGTGGCACCTTTGGTTGCATACGCTCTATGGTTATAGTGTCGGTCTTTATAGTCTCAATGGTGTCGTGGAGTTCTGTTATCAGTGGCGATGGCAGGTTTAGTCGCAGCTCATAGCTCATGTGGCTCTCCAGAGGTTTCTCAAACCTATAGTCGCGCATCACTCCCCATTCTGGGTGTTTCAGTGTAATCATCCTACTGCCTTTCGGTATATATAGCCATATTTCTCCAACCTCATCCTTGCGCTTCACTATTCCCAAGGGTGTAGAGAAAGCGAAGTCGGATGGCGCCACCACCTTTACCAATGCGCAGGCATCATCATTCAGGTCGTACACCACATTGATAAATGCGCTAACATCATTAGGTAGCTGTCGGAAGCTTTCTACAGAAAACTCCTGAGCCATAAGCTTAGCAGGAAATATAAATCCTATCAGTAGTATGAGGTGTATCAGATGTTTCATATTTATTCAAGATTAAAATCCTGGATGTTTATAATATCGTTGGTGTCGTGTATGGCTTCTGCAGGTTGCCATGTGCGAACATGGATTAGAGGCATTGTCTTATCCCTAAAGTCCCAAAGCAAAAACAGATAGCCGTCGTCGCTATATCTGTCGCTCTTATATTGTTGACGTAGCGTAACGCCATATATGCCGTCCATAGTAGGGTGGCGCATTATACGGAAGTCGGAAAACTTCACGTCGATATTCTTGTTTGCGTCAAACACCTTCGTCAGTCGCAACAGGTAATTGCGCTTTGAGTGTATGGCATAGGTCACTCTGCTGCCTCCAGCTTGGCATTTTCCGTTGTCGGCAGCAGGCTTCACCATGTTGCCAACTATTATTAGCGCCTTGTCGCTAAACACCTGTCGCAGAAAGTCGATATCCTTGGTGGTGTAGGCGGTGCGGAAGTGTTCGCAATAGTTTAGTATCATTCTGCGATTCTTGGCGTCGTCAACGCTCATCTTTCCTCTCAGCACCTTTGCAGCCTCTTTGTAGAAAGGGTTGTCTTTAGCCATGGCCTGTAGCGACACCTGTGGTATAGCGTTTGCGCCTTTATTTTTCGCTGTCGCTGGGTTCTTGCTCTCTGCATTGTTGTTCTCAGGGTTGGCTTGAGCTATTGTTGTTGCTGTCAGCACATCTTTTGGCAATTTGCTGTCGGCAGCCGTCGATGTAAAGGTCACTATACCTTCGCCATCTATGTAGCCTTCGCGCTGAGTGGTCAGCTCTTTAAATCGTAGTTGCCCATTGCGATAGCGAGTGTCTATTTGGCAGTTGCGCAATGGTATGGTGAAAAGCTCTTTGCCGTTGGCATCTTCCACCACATATCTCTTGCCCGTAGTGCTGTTGTTTATCTCCACCAATTCCAGTCCCTCGCTTATTCCGTATCTTCTTTTGGTGTCGTTATCCTTGAAAACTATTGAGGGCGACAGCAATAATACTGTCGCCCATATAGTAATCAAAACTGCTATTAATGATAATATGAATATTGTCTTCTTCATTTATTGCCATTTTGTAGTACTGCCATTGATATCAATCTTTGTCTGGTTGGCATTCTTGTCTATAACCACGTTGACAAGATGTTCCATGCCTGGCTTAAATACGAAACGACTATTGCATATATACGATACTCCCTCCATCACCACTTCTATTAGTGGCAAGCGGGTGTCTATGCGCTGAGGCACGATGATGGCAGAATATGTGTAGTCGTCGTCTTTGTGTGCCTTGATGGTTTGGCTCGTTCCTCTAACATAGCGTGTGGCTATACCTGCCTGCAGGTCGATGGTGGCAGTAGGCACTGTGTTCAACACGTATACCTCGGCAGTCTTTGGCATCTCGCCTTCAAAGTCTTCGCCCTTCACGAGTCGTATCTTTAGTTTGCTCATTATGTGGCGGAAGCTCAGATGCACAGGCTTGGTTGGCGGTGTGATACCTTTGGTGGTAGCAAAGAGTATGTCGCTTGCCTCATAGCCGCCCAGCTTGTCTGCTGTCTTGGCGCTATTCTGGTCAGTGCTAACGTTCACCATCTGTTCTTCGATAGATGCTATGTTGGCAATATATGGATAATATGCATAAGCATCGTAGGTGCCGTCTTCCCAATATTGTTGGCTTTTCGACGACCATGCAGCACCGTCAAAGGTGAAAGGCGTGTTGTTTACCAAGTTGCCGCCTATCTCCAAAGGGCTGTTGGTTTTAGCTATATATATGCCTATCTTGTCGTTGTTCTCAAAGGCTGTTTCTGTAGCTCTACTTCCCGGATGCGATGCTGTGAAGGTTATTCGCGCGTGTTTCGCTCCATCTTCTTCGGTGGCTCTACTGCTAATGTTGGTGCTAATGTTAATTGCCAACTTGTTTTCTACTGGAGGCTGTATTACGTCTGTGTTGCCGTCTGAACCATCAGAACTACATGCACAAATACTCAACAATGTAAAACAACCCAAAAGATTGATAGCTAAATTTTGTTTCATATGTTAGCTTTTTATAGCAAATAATGCATATTTAATTTTCCGATAGTTAACGACTTTCCTTACGTTTTTGTAATGGAAACTGTCTTCTGTGTGCAAAGATATTAAAAATATTCTTAACAAACAAGTTCATGTTAGTTCATTCAGTTCATTTTGTTCATTTTCTCTTTTCCTCCATCTTTTTTTATGGCTCAATGGATAAATCATAGTTGAAAATATCAGTATGACACTCTCTTGCTTGCGTTTAAAATAACTTCCAAGTATTATGGTTTATGTTAATCCAACCTCACTTCATATACCTTTAAATGAAATATAATACTCAAAGTATTGCGAAGTCGAATATTTTGTTTAATTTTGCAACTACTAAATCTTAATGTAGAAAGTCTATTAACACACTTAATATTTTAACTCCCAAAAGGATGGAAATAGAAAAGGAAGTTATATTATCGATGTCAAGAGGAGATAAAAAGGCTTACGAAACAATGTTTCGAAGGTTTTATCCCAAGGTACATCGTTTCGTAGCTATGTTATTGAAAAATGAGGATGATGCTGACGATGTCTGCCAACTCATTTTCCTTAAGGTGTGGCACAAACGAGAGAAGTTTGCCGATATCAAAGACTTCGATTCCTACCTTTTTATATTAGCTAAATATACTGTCATCAACTACATATCCTCGAAACATATCATACCTATAGATATAGACAGCTTATCAGACAGTTTCTCTAATGCAACCTCGCCACTCGATGATGTGGTAGCAAAAGATACCCAGCTGCTTATAGATATGGTGGTAGAGAATATGCCGCAACAGCGACAGATGATTTATCGAATGAGCCGTGAACAACATCTAAAAAACGATGAGATAGCTCAACGCTTGGGATTGCAGAAGAAAACGGTAGAGAATCATCTTAATTTGGCTCTTAAAGAAATTAAAAAAGCCGTCTATCTGATGATTTTGTTACCTTGGCATTGGGTGTAACGCCATTGTAACATGTCTTATATATTAAAAGAATGTTTTTATTATGGGTACAAAGATAAGGGATATAATTGATTATTATGCAGGGCACGATGTGTCTGACGAAATAAAAGAAAGAGTGTTGGAGAGGGTGTCTGGCACACAAGATGACAAAGAGGTAAATGATGTTTTACGAAATCTATGGAACAAGGCTGACACAGCCTATATGGATGAAGAAGAAATTTCTGCAGCTTACAATCGCCTGTTAGAGGCTGACGGTGCAGAGGAAGAAACAAAAGCAAAGCAACTTCATATCTTCCATTTCGCAAAATTTGCCGCTATTATCATACCGTTGGTTATGCTGATTGCTTTCGGAAAGATATATATAGATATGAGCAACGACCTCGATGATATGAAATTGATATCGATGGTTCAAAAGCATACTACCAACGACGAAACCCAGCTTATTGCTATGTCGGATGGTACTAAGGTAAAGCTTAGTCAGAGTTCGGTGCTTCTTTATCCTTCTTCTTTCAAGGGAGCGAAAGAGCGAAAGGTTTTCCTCTCAGGTGAGGCGTTCTTTGATATCAAGCATGATGACAACCAACCATTCCATGTCAGCACAGCTCATTTTGAGATTACAGACTTGGGAACTTCTTTTGCAGTATCTTCGTATACCAATGCCGACGAGGTGTCTACGACTCTTAAAACTGGAAAGATAGAGCTTCGTATTATAGGACAAGAAGATAAGGTATATAGCATGAATCCTAACGACCAATTGGTGTATAATGTAAAGACCAAGGCTGTGAAGATTCAGCGTGTGGCAAAAGAAAACGATGGATTAAGCTGGCGCAACAAGGTGATAGATCTTAATGATGTAACCTTGGCAGAGGCTGCAAGAATCATGGGTAACACCTATGGCGTTAAGTTCAACTTCGTCTCTAAGCGTTATCAGAATACTAAGGTTACCATTCATTTCAACCGTGGCGAAACATTGAAAGGCGCTATGTCTGTGATTAAGAATTTGGTTCCTGGATTAGAATATGAAATAAAAGGCGATGAGGTAATCGTGAAATAATACTTGTCATTGATGCACCTTCAAGAGCTCAGAATAAAAAGTCTGTGCTTTTGAAGGTGCTTTTGTTTTTAAAGAAATGTTGTATTGTATCAAAGTAGTATCTTTGATAGTGAATGATAATGAATAACAATATAAACGAGAAATATCATGATAAAGAATTTGATTTTTGATTTTGGAAAGGTGTTGGTAGATTACGAATACTTTGCTATTCTTGACCAAATATTCAAAACCCACGAACAGGCAGAAGAGTTCTATCATCTACTTATAGATGGTAAGTGGAATGAGAATATGGATCGCGGAGATTCTTTCGACGAAACTTTCTGTAAGATGCAGCAGATAATGCCACAGTATAAGGAGGAAATAGCGGTCGTTGCTAAGCGCTTTAACGAATTTGTGCGTGGTGAAAAGAAAGGTATGCGCAACCTGCTGACACAATTAAAGGCAGAAGGCTACCATCTCTACGGACTTTCTAACTGGTGCACTAAAGCTCGTGAAACAATGGCGCAATATCCAATCTTCCAACTCCTTGAGGGTGAGGTTATCTCGTCAGAGGAAAAGATTATCAAACCAGATAAGGCTATTTACGAACGCCTCTGCCAGAAGTACAATCTGCAGCCTGAAGAATGTCTTTTTGCTGACGACAGAATGGAAAATGTTGTGGCTGCTCAAAACTTAGGCATGCAAGCCATCTGTTTTGAGGATGCTGAGCAGTATGAACGTGAATTGAGAAAAATGTTATAAATAGCTAATAAAAGCCTTAAAAGTTTCCATATATAGATTCTTTTCTTTATATTTGAACATATTTATATTTATAAATAATGAAAGGAAAGTGATTATGGAAGAAATAAAATTTTATACAGAAGAAGAAATGCTGGATAAGCATATTGGTAAGATAGGAAGTCCTCGTCGAGATCAATTTGAGGATGAAATCAATACATTCTTAATTGGTGAGGCCATCAAGGAGGCTCGTAAGAGCAAAACTTACACATGAACAGTTAGGTGATCTTATTAGTTTTTGAGTTTAATACCTCCCTCATTTTAGTGACTACAAGGGCAGAAGTTCCTTGCTTAGGGCATCGTCCTAAGCAAGGAACTTCTGCCCTTTATCTTTTCGTTGGTTCAGAGTGTGCGGAATGTTGCCAGTAAAAATCAATAATATATAATCTAAGCAAGAAAATAAATTATGAGAAACGCTGTTGTTATCGTACACAGTATATTTTTTACATAAAATCTTCATTTTAACGGTTTTGTAATTGGGTGCAACCTTCACCAATGTTGTCTTTAGAGTATAATAAGCTAAGAACTATAAACCGTAGACTTAATTTTTTATAAACTAAAAACAGATACAGTATGAATCTTAAACGAATCTCTGCGTCATGCTTTTGTTTGTTGTTGGCTGGTCAGCTGAGCCTTTCTGCTCAGAACGTAAGCTTTAGTTCAAACAAGGTAACGCTAAAGTCGGCTTTTGAGAAAATTGAGAAGGCTTCTAATTACAAGATCGCCTACAATTCCTCACAGTTAGACGCTAACCGTTCGGTTACATTAACCAAGAAGAGTGATGATGTGTTGGGTATGATGACCCAATTGCTCAAAGGTACCAATTGTACCTACGAGATTGAGGGCAACTACATCGTTATCAAACCTCAGCAGAAAAAAGCTACAGGCAAGAAAATCAAAGTTCGTGGCGTAGTAAAGGACGAAACAGGCGAGCCTGTTATTGGTGCTACCGTTATGGAGAAGGGTTCTAACAACAATGGTGTTATTACCGACCTTGATGGTAATTATACTATTGAGATTTCTGGTGATGGATTGTTCACCGTTTCTTATATCGGTTGCAAGGATCAGGAAATCGCAGTAAACGGTCGCGATGTTATCAATGTAAATTTGGCAGATGATAACAAGGTTCTTGAAGAAGTTGTTGTAGTAGGTTACGGTGTGCAGAAGAAGCGCGACGTATCTACTGCTGTGTCTTCTGTAAAGGCTGAGGCTCTTGCAAACAATCCTGCTTCTGACTTCCGTCAAGCTTTGGCTGGTAAGATGCCTGGTGTTCAGGTAACAGTTCCAAGTGGTGACCCAGAGGGTAGTGTAAGTATTCGCGTGCGTGGTGTAAGTACCGTAAATGCTGGTAGTGACCCTCTCTATGTCGTAGATGGTGTGCCTATGGAGCGTGGTTTTGCTAACTTGAATACCAACGATATCGAGTCTATCGAAGTTTTGAAGGATGCTTCTGCAGCAGCTATCTATGGTAGCCGTGGTTCTAATGGTGTTGTTCTCGTTACTACCAAGAAGGGTACTTCTGATAAGCTCTCTGTTTCTTACGATGGTTATGTAGGTGTACAGAGTGTTTCTAAGAAACTTGATATGATGAATGCTTACGAATATGCAGAGTTCGTAAAGGATGCACACGATAACGCATATTTGGATAAGAATCCTAACGGAAGTGCTAACGATCCAAATAGTATGCGTAAAGAAGGCTATATGAAGATACCTGATTTGTTGGTTCCATATTTGGAAGGAAAGTCTGGTCTTACAGATACTGATTGGCAGGATGCAATCTTCCGTAGTGCAATGACTACAGGACACAACGTTTCGCTTTCTGGAAAATCGAATAGTATCAATTACTTCGTGTCAGGTAACTATATGAAGAAAAATGGTATTATCATCGGTTCTGATTTTGAAAAGTATGGTGGTCGTTTGAACCTTTCTGGTCAGCACAAGCGTTTGAAGTTTGGTGTAAACTTTGCCCCTTCTTACTCGGTGTCTAACTCAGTAAATGCTTCTGGTGCAAATGGAATCGTTCAGTCTGCTTTGATGATGCCTCCTATTTTCCCTGTTTATAACCCAGATGGCTCTTATAATTATCAGGGTAATGGTTATTTGCGTATCGGTACTGACTATCAAATTAATGAGGTGTTGAACCCTGTAGCTATGGCTCGTTTACAGTCGAATGTTACTGACCGTATGTCTATTACAGGTAAGGCATTTGCAGAGTTGGAACTCATGAAGGGACTTTCATATAAGTTCTCTATGGGTGGTGACTATTATGGTGCACATAACGACCAGTATCGCCAGTCGGCTTTGCCTTTGAAGGGAAAGAATTACTATGATACTCCATCTAATCCAAAGGGTTACAGTTCTTCTTCATTCTACTTCAACTGGTTGATAGAGAATCAGCTTACTTACACTACAACAATTAATAAGAAGCATAACATTTCTGCAGTCTTAGTACAGTCTGCTCAGAAGGAGACAATGAAGTCTAATAATGTTACTGCAACAGACTATCCTAACGATTACATCCATACAATAAATGGTGGAACAGTAACAGAGGGTGGTTCTGATAAGACTCAGTGGTCTATTGCTTCATATTTGGCTCGTGTACAGTACAACTATGAGGGACGCTATATGCTTTCAGCTGCTATCCGTACCGACGGTTCTTCACGTTTCGGTAAGAACAATCGTTGGGGTTACTTCCCATCAGCATCTGCTGCTTGGCGTATCAGCGATGAGGAATTCTTCAAGAATGTTAAGAAATTGTCGTTCGTTAACGATATGAAGATTCGTGCCAGCTATGGTGTAACAGGTAACTTCCAAATTGGTAACTACGACCACTTGGCAACAATGTCTCTTGACAACTATATCCTTGGCAATGGTTTGGCTTTTGGCTATAAGCCTGATAACATCAAGCGCGATGACTTGAGCTGGGAGAAGAACCAGATGATCAATGCAGGTATTGATATTCAGATGTTTGATGGATATTTAGGTGTCTCTATTGACTACTATAATACCAATACCTCAAACATGTTGCTCTATGTGCCAGTTCCTCTGTTGACAGGTTATAGCACATCTCTTCAGAACCTTGGTAAGGTTAACAACCGTGGATGGGAAATTGGCTTGACTTCACAGCATACTTTTGCTAATGGTTTGGGATACTCATTCAATGTTAACTATGCAAAGAATACCAATGAGGTTAAAGAGTTAGGTCCAGGTAATGCACCTATCATTTCTTCAGGTAGTGTAGGTCATGCTTACTATATTACTGAGGTAGGCAAACCAATTGGTAGCTACTATCTTTTGAAGTATGATGGCGTATTCAAGAACCAAAAGGAACTTGATAGCTATCCACATCTTCCAAACGCAAAGGTTGGTGACTTCCGCTTTGTAGACGTTGATGAAAGTGGTGATATTGATTTGGATAAGGATCGTACAATCTGTGGTAACTACATGCCTAAGTTCACTTACGGCTTCGGTGGTAAACTTTGGTACGGTGGCTTCGATATGGACTTCAACTTCCAGGGTGTATATGGCAACAAGATTTTGAACTTGAATCGTCGTTACATCGACAATATGGAAGGTAACGTAAATGGTACTAAGGTTGCTCTTGATCGTTGGAAGAGTCCTGAGAATCCTGGTAGCGGTTTAGTAAACCGTGCTAACCGTAAGCAAACAGGTAGCAACGGACGTACTTCAACATGGCATTTGGAGGGTGGTTCATACCTTCGCCTACAGAACCTTTCGTTCGGTTATACTTTGCCACGTGAGCTAACTCAGAAGTTCAAGGTTGAAAAGATGAGAGTTTATGTTTCAGGACAGAACCTCTTCACCATTACAAACTATAGTGGCTACAACCCTGAGGTTAATGCCCGTCCATCTCAAAACTTGACACCAGGTGAGGACTATGGTACTTATCCTTTGGCAAGAACATATATGTTTGGTTTGAACATCACATTATAAAGAATTACACAACATGAAAAAGATATTATTTTTTGCATCTTTAGTAACTTTGCTGATGACTTCATGTGGAGACAGCTTCTTTGATTTGGATCCAGCAAGTAACGTAACTATAGATAAGGTGTACAAGACTGCAAGTGATTATGATGTTGCTGTAGTCGGCTGCTATGCAAAGTTGCAGTCTCAGGTATATTTCTACAAAGAATGCTGTGAGTATCGTAGCGATAATATGGAGGTAAAAGCTCCTACTGCAGGTACTCAGGACCGTTATGACATCAATCATTTTGAGGATAAGCCTTCAAATGGTATTTTGTCAGACTACTGGGCAAACTTCAATAACAACATTTACCGTTGTAACTTGATTCTTGATCAGATTGATGGTGCTCAGTTTGCTGAGGCATTAAAAAATCAGTATAAGGGTGAGGCAATGTTTATCAGAGCCTTGAACTACTTCAATATGTATCGTGTATGGGGTGGTGTTCCTGCAACAAAGCATGTAGTAAGTGCTGCAGAAGCTTTGAAGATTGCAAGATATACTGATGAGCAGATGTTTGATCTTATTGCTGGTGATTTGAAGGAGATTGTTGACAACAATTATCTTCCAGAAAAATATCCTGCAACATCAACAGGACGTGTTACTGCTAATGCGGCTAAGGCTTTGTTGGGTAAGGTGTATCTTACATTCCATAAGTGGAATGAAGCTAAGGAAACTCTTTCTCAACTTATCGGCAAGTATTCTTTGTTGCCATCAATCGGTCAGGTGTTTGATGTAAATAACAAAAACAATGCAGAAATTATCTTCGCAGTACAATTTAATAAGGATATCGTAAACGAAGGTCATGCATATTGGTACGACATTACCAACTTGACCGACGAAAGCGGTCAGGCAGAAGCTCTCGTAAACTGCTTCACACCTGGTGATACTCGTAAGGAGATGATTACTTATGTGAAGGCAGAAAGCAAGACTTATTTGATGACTAAGTTCTTGGATACTAAGAATGTATCATTCAATCAGGTTGGTAATGACCAAATCTTGCTTCGTTATGCAGACGTTGTTTTGATGTATGCAGAGGCATTGAACGAACTTGGTTATGACGCTTCTGAAAGTTCTATTGCATTGAAACAATTGAATGCAACCAGAACTAGAGCTGGTCTTACAGAGTTGACAGCTGCTGATGTTCCTACACAGGAAAGCTTCCGTAAGGCTATTCTTGACGAACGCCAGAAGGAATTCCCATATGAGGGACATCGTTGGTTCGACTTGGTTAGAATGGGATATGCTAAGAGCGTATTGGCAACACAAGGTTTGAATATTCAGGATTATCAACTTCTTTTCCCTATTCCTCAAACAGAAATAGAAAAGGTTGGAAATTCTAAAATCTTGTGGCAGAATCCTGGTTACGATAAGTAAAATAATAAATTTCAAGAGGACTTCGGTCCTCTTGAAATCTATATTGAGATAATCGTATGAAAAAGGTATTGCTGTTTCTCGTTTTTCTTATTCTTATATTACCATCGTGTGGTAATGAGAATGTGAATATAACCAACGCTCAAGTTCCTGGTGGAGAAACAACTCAAATGAAGGCGGCAAGGATAGCTGCTGAACAATTATGGGAAACCTCTCCTTTAGAAACGCCTCTTGGAAATACGAGAAAAAACATCTTGAACAATATACAAGACATGGCAGATGCCTGTTCGGCGGATTTCTATAAAAGTTATTTGAGTTGTTCTGATGAAAATGCCAGTCAAAGAGAACGGTATGAACCAATGTTGGCTTTTTGTCGTTTAACTTTTGATCATGTCTTAGAGGCAATCAAGTTTACAAATGTTGAGAAAGGAACTGCTTATATTTGGAATTTATATAATATGGGCTATATCGTTAAAACACCTGCTACTTGTTTTGGCATAGACGTCAATCATCGTTGGGCAGAAAAACTGGAACCTTATTTGGATTTCATGTGTGTTACACATAATCATCAAGATCATTACAACAAGAAACTTATAAATGCAATGCTGAAAGCAGGGAAACCTGTATATTCCAATTATATTAAAGGTGGTTGTACATCAAAGGTTTCTACTGATTACCAATATAAGAACGTGAAAATTCATGTTTCTATCACGGATCATAATAACGCAGGGCTATCCAACTTTGTATCGGTATTTACATTTGAATGTGGTGATGATAGTGGTAATTTTACAATGCTTCATACTGGTGACTCGAATTTCAATACAACTCAATATACTAACATTTTACCCCATGTAAACGTTTTAATAACTCGCTACGCTCCTAAAGCATTGGCAGAGAATAATATCTTGGGCACAGGCGAAGGACAAATAACACCAGACTATGTATTGGTTTCACATATTTTGGAGTTGACACATATTGATGAAGAGGATTGTAGATGGAGTCTGAAATCTGCTCTATACAGAGCATCTCAACTTAATTGCAAGAGATCAATAGTTCCTTTTTGGGGTGAAAGATTAATATGGAAAAATAATAAATTAAACTAATAAAGAACGATAAACAATGAAAAAGATATCTATTCTATCAATACTGTGCATGCTTGCTTCAATAAGCTTTGCACAAAGCAACTTAACAGAGATTCTTAAGAATTTCGATAAACCTGCAAAGGAAAATATCTTGGTGGTTTCTCATCGTGGCGACTGGCGTAATGCTCCTGAGAATTCACTTCAAGCGTTCCAAAACTGTATCGATATGGGTGTTGATATGGTTGAACTTGACTTGAAGAAAACTAAGGATGGCGTTTTGGTTCTAATGCACGACAGAAAAATAGATCGTACTATGAATGCTAAGGGCTTTGCTGAAGAATTTACACTTGATTCTTTGAAATCTCTTCGCTTGAAGAATGGTGTTGGCTGCAAGACTCGTCATCATATTCCTACATTCCGTGAGGTAATGGAACTCTGCAAGGGTAAGATAATGGTTAATGTAGATAAGGGTTATGAGTATTTCGACGACGCTATGAAGGTGTTGAAGGAAACTGGTACTGTTGACCAATGTGTTATCAAGGCAGAACTTCCTTACGAGGTTGTAAAGGCTGAACACGGTGATGTTCTTGATAAAATGATTTTCATGCCTGTTGTAAACCTCGGCAAGCCTGGTGCTGAAGAAATCATCGATAGCTACATCAAGAATATGAAGCCAAAGGCTTATGAATTGGTATTCAAGACTGACGATGCAAATACTCGCCGCCTTATAAAGAAGGTTGTTGATAGTGGCTCAAGAGTTTTTATCAACACTCTTTGGCCAGAACTTTGTGGCGGACATGACGATGACCGCGCAGTAGAACTTAAACAACCAGAGGATAGCTGGGGATGGGTCGTTAACCAGGGTACAAAACTTATTCAGACTGACCGTCCTGCTTTGCTTCTCGAATATTTGAGAGCAAAGAATCTTCACAAGTAATTCAATCGCTTCTTATGTTCAGAAGGTTAATAGCTTTAGGTTTGTTGTGCATGCTTACAATAGTAAGTTATGCACAACGCCTAAACAAGATTCTCTCAGATTTCGCAGCTCCTGCTAAGCAGTCTGTTCTGGTAGTTTCTCATCGTGGTGATTGGCGTAATGCTCCTGAAAATTCCTTGCAAGCTTTCCAAAATTGCATCGATATGGGTGTTGATATGGTTGAGCTTGACTTGAAGAAAACTAAGGATGGAGAACTTATCGTGATGCATGATAGAACTCTAAATCGTACTACCAATGGAACTGGAATGCCTGAAGATTACACATTAGCAGAGCTTAAAAAGCTTCGTTTGAAAAATGGGGCAGGTTGTCTAACTCGACATACCATACCTACACTTATGGAAGCTATGTTGCTCTGTAAGGGAAAGATTCTTGTGAATGTAGATAAAGGCTATGAATACTTTGAAGATGTTCAAAAGATACTTGAAGAAACAGGAACCGCAAACCAATGTGTAGTCAAAGAGAAACTACCATATCAAACGGTTAAAGCACAACATGGAGATATTCTCAATAAGGTGATTTTTATGCCTAAAGCAGACTTGTGTCAGCCTGAAGCAGAAAGCATTATTGATAGTTATCTTCTTAATATGAAGCCTTTAGCGTTTGAAGTGAGATTTTCTCAACTAAATGATGAAGTGTTTGAACTTATCAGAAAGTTAAACGATAATGGTATAAAGGTATTTGTTAATGCATTATG
>ERZ869991.99-NODE-99-length-24758-cov-5.210850_pt1 | contig 24758 bp, 19 predicted proteins | sample MGYA00520862_ERZ869991 | MGnify/ENA primary metagenome ERZ869991 (study PRJEB32232, sample SAMN07284978) | human gut metagenome | biome: human-associated habitat; material: feces | host: Homo sapiens | place: Tanzania | collected 2014-08-11 ...
CTTACCATGACAGTTAGAGATGTACCGTCAGACTGTTTAATTTGCCATTTTCTTGGTTTTGCAGGAACAGCGCAAATGGATATGGCAAATGATATAGCTGCAGCAAAAGTTAGAATACGTTTTTTCATATAAAAAAGCTTTTGTAAAAGATGGATAGAATATTAGAATCTTCTTTAGTTTTATTTAGAATTCAACCTTTATTATATAGTCAACCTCGTTGTCTTGGTGGTTTGATGTTACGAATGTTGTTTTTCCAGTTTTATTATTTCTCTTGAAAAGTATTTTTTCTCCAGTAACAAGATTTATTGCGCGTTTAATTTTCCCTTGTATAGAAAGCGAAACATATTTTGTTGCTTCATCTGTAAGCACATGAATATATAGAGGGGCATTCTTTCCTTTACCCTTTGTCGTAACAATGCTGTCGCCGATATTAATGTTCCCACCAACAGTACGGTAGATACTCTCGCCGGCTTTACCGTTTAGGAACTCTCCAATACCTTTCAGTCGGTCGAGAGCCGTAGAAGGCAGTTCGCCGTTAGGTTGCGGACCGATATTGAGCAACAGATTTGCTCCCTTTGATGCTGTGCGCACAAGGAGTCTGATAAGTTCTTTCGTTGATTTGTAGTTCTGGTCCTTAATCTTATATCCCCACATGCCGTTCATCGTCTGACACGTTTCGAGAGGCAGTTGGCTAATCGACTGTCCTGAGAGTCCGCTTTTGTTCTCCCCCGGAACATCGCGTTCAAACATCTGCATGTCTTCACCCTCAAAAGGAGTTTGATGATGATTGTTTCCTATAATGCAAGCCGGCTGTAAGTGATGTATAAGAGCATATTGTTCCGGCAGTTGCCAATTGAAAGGAATAGAATCCTCATCATGGTCCCACCATCCGTCAAACCATATTCCGTCCACTTTGCCATAATTGGTGAGCAGTTCCGTCAGCTGTGCGTTCATAAACTTATAGTAATGTTGCCAATCCGCCTTCTTCGGATCCTTACCCGTCGTGCGTCCAGTTCGTCCGGCTGGATAATCATCGCGAGTCCAGTCGATATGAGAATAATAGAGATGCAGTCCGATACCTTGCTTATGACATTCGTCAGCCAGTTGCCTTACGATATCCTTGGCATACGGAGTGTGCATGATATTGTAGTCCGACTGCTTAGTGTCCCACATCGAAAAGCCTTCATGATGTCTGGTAGTAAAACAGATATATTTCGCACCAGCCCCCTTAATAGCCGAAATCCATTTCTCTGCATTAAAAGAATGAGGATAGAACGCATCGGCAGCCTTAGCATATTCATCTTTGTTAGGACCATAGTTAAGATACCATTCGCCCTGAGCAAACATACTGTACAGTCCCCAATGTAGGAAAATGCCGAAGCGGGAGTCGGAAAACTGTTCTCGTGCTTTTAGGTTCTCTTCAGCAGGGATATAATGAGTATTGTTAACAGGCGTTGTCGTCTGTGCACTTCCAGAAATGCAAGATGCTGCAAGGATGCATAATAAAAGAAAGTGTTTCATAGAAAGGAAAAAGTTTATGTAGCTCAAAAAAAAGCTAATTCATAATTCATAAACGGGACAGTTGTAGAATACATCTCTATTCCCAATTATGAATTATGAATTATAAATTATTCTTACGGTCTCATCATATTCGGCAAGGTATAGTCCTTAGTGAAAATGTCAGACACCTTGTCGATTTCGAGGAATGTGGTGCCGCCACCGCGTCCGAAGCTTCCGCTTAGGTAAGCAATCTTGTCGTCCATGTTCAGATATCCCTTCTGACGCAACATTCTTAGCGCAGCAACAAACTGGTCTTGCGGTTGCAGCTTCTCGTGCTGATAAACCGGGATAACACCGTAGCTCAGAGCAAGTAGACGCTGAGTGCGCTCCTTCACACAGATGGCGAGCACAGGATTAGGACCGCGAAAGGCAGCGAGGTTACGAGCCGTACGTCCGTTCACACTGTCAGTGATGATACCGCGAACGCCAAGTCTTTCCGTTGCCTCGATAGCCTGCTTAGATAAGAACTCACTAACATTACAGTTCTCGCTCAATGGAACAGGGATGTCATTCTCGCGCATCTTGTCCTTCTCTGCCTGCTCGGCAATAGCAGCCATTGTCTTAACAGCTTCAACTGGATATTTTCCGGAGGCCGTCTCACCGCTAAGCATTAAAGCATCAGTGCGGTAATAGATAGCGTTGGCGATATCCGTAACCTCAGCACGAGTAGGTCGAGGATTGTTAATCATCGTGTGAAGCATCTGAGTAGCCACGATAACCGGTTTCTTAGCTTGAATACATTTCTTGATAATCATGCGCTGAATGCCCGGAATGCGCTCTATCGGCACTTCAATACCGAGGTCGCCACGTGCAATCATAATACCGTAAGAAGCCTCGATAATCTCGTCGATATTGTCTACACCCTCCTGGTTTTCGATTTTAGAGATAATCTTAATCTCGCTGTTGTGCTCATCGAGAATCTTCTGAACAGCCATAACATCCTCCTTGCTGCGTACGAAAGAGTGTGCAATGAAGTCGATGTCCTCATCAATAGCGAGTAGGATATTATTCTTGTCCTTTTCGGTGAGAGCTGGCAGGTCAATATGTTCGCCCGGTACGTTCACACTCTTTTTAGAACCGAGCATACCGTCGTTCTGCACCTCAACACAAAGGGCATCGCCGTCTTTCTCCACAACCTTCATGTCGAGCTCTCCGTCATCGAAGAGCACGTCGTCGCCAACCTTCACGTCGTTTACAAAGCCCGGGTATGAAACGTTAATGCTGTCGTGAGTCGTTTCTTCCGTGTTATGTCCATAAATCTTCACTCTTTCTCCAGTCTTATACTGGATAGGAATATCAGTACCGGTAGTTCTAACCTCCGGTCCTTTAGTATCGATAAGAATACCGATATGTTTCGATACCTTCCTTGTATTCTTTATAATCTCACGGATACCTTCCGGAGTAGCGTGAGCCGTATTCATTCTCACCACGTTAACACCAGCCAGAAATAGTTGGCGAATAAAGTCAACGCCACATCTGCGGTCGCTGATTGAAGCAACAATTTTTGTTTGTTTCATACGATTATATAAGTTTCTTGTTTTTATTTTTTGCAAATATAGATAAAATTCCCGACATATAAGCCTGTCGGGATAAAAAAGAGATATAATAATTCAAAAAAAAGCAGGCTGCATATTCGAGAACAAAATCGAATATGCAGCCTATGTAAATTATACAGAAAGTATTCTGTTATTTCACGACAGTCTTAACTGTCTTTCCGCCGATGTTAACAAGATAGATACCATTTGAAAGTTTCGCGCTCAGGTTTTTGCCGTTACCTTCAATAACAGTTCTTCCGCCCAAGTCAGTTACCTTAATATTTGTTGTCGTTTTTGAAGAAACCGACAGCACACCGTTGTCTACGGCAATTGCCGTGTCAGCTCCAGCCGGCATTGTAGAGATACCATCCGTTGCAACCTCTTTTACTGAGATATTATAAAGGAAGATATACTCGCGGAACTTCTCCGACATAGCGTGGAAGGCAAAATAGTACACGCCGTCTTCTGGTACGGTAAATTTAGCCGAATAAGAACTTGGTGCATCAGCCTCGTCAACGGTAGGCAATTGCAGCAAATTGAGCAGCAGCTCATTCTGTGCATCAACCGTCTTGTCGTTTCCGAATGTAACCTCCATGTCCTCCTTATATGTATAAGACGATGAGTAGGCAGTGAAAGTAAGTTCGTAAGTCTTACCCTTCTTGTAGTTTATAGCCGGCGAGATCATCCAGTCATCAGCAGCGTTTGCCATACTGTAATGGTAATAAGCTCTGTTTGTATTGTCGTCATACATCCAAGTATATCCGTCAGCGTTTTTGTCGATGATGGTATAATAGTTATACATGTCGTATGCGTTGTTGAACTCCCCTCCGTAAGGCACATCGAGTGGAGTGCCGACAATAAGGTTATTAGACATTCCCGCTTTACCCTCCTTCTTATTGGCATAAGGAGTAACTGTATATACATAGCGGGTCATATCGCCAGGATGCTCCTCGCTAAACGAGCAGTCCTTTAGATTTTCAGCTACAGTAACCTCTCCGGGATATCTTACAACCTTATATGTCAGGTCTTCGGAATTTATAACTTTTCCGTTGATACCCTCCGTCGGTGCATCCCAAGAAAGAGTAGTGCGCAGTCCGTCGGCAACGAGTTTCACGTTTGTTGGAGCCTTCGGCGTGTCGTATCCGGCAAAGAACGAGCGCTTCACCTTCGGACCGTCGCCGGCGCTGTTAGAAACTTGAATACTCAGTTCGTTCCATTTGTTAGGCATGTTGTCAACATGTTTTGAGAATTTTTCTCCCGGAGTAGCCTCTCCGTTGAAGAACACCTCGTCGCCGTTCATTACATTAAGCGTAAGGCTACCCTTCAGTTCATTGTCGCCGTAAGTCTTCGTAGGCAGAGTGAAGCTAATGGTTCCGCTCTCAGATCCCGGTTCGTCAGGAGTCCATGCAAAGTCGCTGATGATAGCCGGAGCTTCAAGACTTGGTTCGAGGAAGAATGCCCCCGGTCCTTGTAGCTCGTCTTCGGTATAAGCCACCATTACAGCGTCTGCCGTAAGAGGGTTCACTTCATAAATCTGTGTAACCTCTTTATATAGCATAGCACTTGAGCCCTGGAACATCCAGTAAAGCTTTCCTGTTGCGTTGTTAAAGAACATCGCCTGCTCGTATGCACCGTTGATGAAGGAGTCGCCTGGCAGTAGGTTTGTGGCGCTGATACCGCTTACCATAGATACTTGACCGGTAGACTTACGGAATTTTCCGAGATATATGGCGTCTGTGGCTTTGTTCAGATAAGTACAATAGATAACTCCCGTCGGACTGCATGCAATAGCAAGATACTTGGTATAGCTAAGATGGTCGAGCATAGAGCCGATGCGTGTCATGTCGCCAGTTTCAGGATTAATCTTTACGAGGAAAGTCTCGTCATAAGTCTCGAGCAGTCCGTAGAGATTTCCTGTCGTCTGGTCGTATGTAATACAAGTAGTAGTACTTTCGCAGTTGTCTTTCAGCGTATGCTCAGAGAGAAGCTTAAAGGTCTTGGCGTCATAAATTCTCCATACAGGTTTGATCTTATGACTAAGTTCCGAATATTCACATGAGTAGATTTTTCCGTCGTGATATGCACATCCGCCCATAGGTGTCGCCTTGAAAAGCGGAGCCGTCTTGTCTGGCGAGAATTTTCTGTCGTAGCTGAATTCGTAATATCCGGGTTGCATAAGAGTGAACTCGTCCACTTTTCCCCAGGTTACGGCACCGATAAGTTCTACGCCTTCCATGCTGAGTCTTTGGAAATACTCCACAGCCTGAGCTGCGGCAGTAGACAGAAGCATAGCCGTTACGGCAAAGGCTTTAACTGCCATTTTGTAGAATGTTTTGTTCATAAACTAAAGTTCTTTTTGTTAATTTTGCCACAAAGGTACTTGTTTTTATTCTTATTTTGCAAAAAATGTGGATATTTTTGTTTCAGAATGAATATTTGTTTCAGAAAAGAATAATGCAAACAGGAAAAATCAAATTTTTTTATCTCTTATTCATCATCTTTATCCTAAATGCTTGCCGATTATCCGGTTTATATTATCTTTATATAAGATAAGCTGCATCTCGGGATAAGAAATGAATGAATTCATTTCGTTCTCCTCTCGATTTGCATTATCTTTATATAAGATAAGCTGCATCTCGGGATAAGAAATGAATGAATTCATTTCGTTCTCCTCTCGATTTACATTATCTTTATATAAGATAAGCTGCATCTCGGGATAAGAAATGAATGAATTCATTTCGTTCTCCTCTCGATTTGCATTATCTTTGCATCGAAAACTTCATTATGGAGACAAATATCGTCAGAAAGATAATACATATTGACATGGATGCCTTCTTTGCTTCTGTGGAACAAAGGGATAATCCGGAACTCCGTGGAAAACCCATTGCCGTGGGCTTCGACGGACCAAGGGGTGTGGTGTCTACAGCCAGCTATGAGGCACGACGCTTCGGAGTTCACTCGGCAATGCCTATTGCCACGGCAAAAAGGATGTGCGAGAGTCTGGTTATCGTACCGTGCCGCCATAGCCATTATAAAGAAGTGTCGCAGAAGATTCATGAAATTTTCATTCGCTATACCGACTTAATCGAACCGATTTCTATCGATGAGGCGTTTCTTGACGTTACAACCAATAAGAAGGGGATTGAAATGGCTGTTGATATAGCACGGGAGATTAAGGCTGCCATTAGGGAAGAGCTGAACCTTACGGCAAGCGCCGGAGTGTCTTATAATAAGTTTCTTGCAAAAATCGCGTCAGACTACCGCAAGCCTGACGGACTCTTCGTTATTCACCCCGAACGGGCTCTTGATTTTATAGCGTCGCTTCCTGTAGAGGATTTCTGGGGTGTCGGACCGAAGACTCTTGAAACGATGCACAAGATTGGCGTGTTTAACGGTGGACAGCTGCGGGCGTGTTCTCTTCATTTCCTTACCGACGTGTTCGGCAAGGCGGGAGCGGTGTTTTACAATTTTGCCCGCGGCATCGACGAGCGACCGGTGGAAAATGTGAGGATAAGAAAGTCGGTCGGGTGCGAACAGACTTTCCTTGAGGATATACATAAAAACTCGGCTATCATTATCGAACTTTACCATACCGTCCAGGAACTTGTTGGTAGAATAAAGAAGAGTGATTTCAGCGGACATACGCTGACGCTGAAAGTGAAATACTCGGATTTTTCCCAGATATCCCGTAGTATTTCCCGAAACAGGACGCTACGTACAAAGGAGCAGATTCTGCCACTTGCAAAACAGCTTATGGCTGTCGTTCCGAAAGACAAACCGATAAGACTTATCGGACTTAGCGTTTCTAACCCTCATGATAGCAAAAAACCTCGGTGGGTAGAGGGAGAGCTGGATTTCAAGGATTAATAACATAAAGATTTGCAAAATATACCAATGTGTATTTGTCTGTAAGAAGAAAATTTAGTAATTTAGCACCGAATTTTAACAAACAGCAATTTGAATACAATGAATAACTCGAGAATATTTGTTGCTGCCTTACTTCTCGTAGGAGCAATGACGGCAAATGCTGAGACAAAAACAATAAAAGTGAACCTGTCTAATCCTCTTAATGTTAATCGTGCCGATGTGCCGGTAGTGGTATCATTAAGGAATGTACCGTTTAATGTCGTTGATGCCGTGGTAAAGGATGGCGACAGGGAGGTTCCTTCACAGATAGACGACCTCGACCGTAACCTGACGAACGACGAACTCGCTTTCGTTGTCGACATGGAGGCAAAGGGGAAAAAGACACTCACCGTAGAACTGTTTTCCGAAAAGCAAGCCGACCGCAATTATCCGCGCCGTACCTACGGTGATATGATAATGAGAGACTTCAAGACGAAGAAAAAAAATAAGTTTCCGGGATATATCCATTCCCTCTCAGCTCCAGAAGGCGTTGATGTGTTCCACATGGTACACCATCATGGAGCAGACTTCGAGTCGGAGCTTACTGCCTACCGCGTGTATTTCGATGAGCGACAGACATACGACCTCTATGGTAAATACAAGAAGCAACTGGAACTTGAAACGAGTCAGTTCTATCCCGACGACGAACAGCTTGCTGCAGGATATGGCGACGACGTGCTGTGGGCTGGACAGACCGTAGGACTCGGTGCACTGAGGGGATGGAACGGAGAGAAGTCTACAATGGTAAGTCCAGTGAAATCGCGCGGACAGCGTATGGTGGCGAGCGGACCGGTGCGTACCATCGTTGAACTTACCGATGAAGGATGGCAGCTCGGCGGAAAGACATTCAATCTCCGACAGAATGTTATCATTTATGCCGGGCATCGCGATTGCGAAGTGCATGTCTTCCAGGATACTCCTGCCGACGGGGTGGAATTTGCCACAGGAGTAATAAATCTCAACGACAAGATGTTCTCCGACCATAAAGGTCTCGTTGGCGACTGGGGCGGCAACTGGCCTAATGGAGTGAAGGATTCTATTGCCGGCAAACCGAAAATCGTTGTAGGACTTGCTGTCAACGTGCCTGAAAAATATGTAATTAGTGAGCCGACCACAGAGAAAGACCAGTATCTCTATGTCCTCGGCATGAAGGGCGGAAAGTCGATGACCTACAATATGGCATTTACTTGCGACAAGGAAACATTCGGCTTCAAGGGCTATAAAGAGTGGTTCTCCTGGATGAAGCAATGGAAAAAGGAACTCGATAACCCCGTAAAGGTGGACGTCGTGGAGTGATAATATATAGAATAAAAGAAAAATATTCTGTCAACCATGTAGTAGACAACCGTGAGGCTGCGTATATGAGATAGAATATTAACATTAAAAAGAAAGAATATGAGAAACTTTTTGAAACAAGTGAGCGCCACGGTAGTTGGCATAATGGTGTTCTTGATTATCGTTGGAGCACTTGGAGTTATGAGTATAGTAGGAATGGTGGCATCGTCGAGCTCCACAAAAGACGTGGCAGACAATACCGTCTTTGTCGTTAAGCTTAACGGACAGCTTGCTGAACGTTCCAACGACAATCCTTTGGCACAGCTTACGGGGGATGCTGTAGGTACGATAGGTCTTGATGATTTGCTCAATGACATAAAGAAGGCTAAGAAAAACGACAAGATAAAGGGTATATATATCGAGGCAGGGGCTTTTGCCCCCGATTCATACGCCTCTGTCCAGGCGGTACGCAAGGCATTGCTCGATTTCAAAAAGAGCGGCAAATGGATTGTTGCCTATGGCGACATCTATACCCAGAGCTCATACTATCTTGCTTCGGTAGCCGATAAGCTTTATCTTAATCCGAGCGGACAGATAGAGTGGGGCGGACTCTGTTCGCAGTCGATGTACGTAAAGGATCTTCTCGCCAAGTTCGGAGTAAAGATGCAAGTGGTTAAGGTCGGTGCTTACAAGAGTGCGACGGAGATGTTTACCGGCGACAAGATGAGCGACGCCAACCGCGAGCAGGTTACGGCTTTTGTCGGCGGAATATGGAAAAATATATGCAGCGAGGTAGCGGCAAGCCGCAAGCTGACTGTTGCACAGCTTAACAGCTATGCCGACAATGCAATTACTTTTGCCGACCCGAAACAATATGTAGGTATGAAACTCGTAGACAAACTCCTGTATCACGACCAGATAAAGGATGAGGTGAAGAAACTGATGAAGCTTGGAAAGGACGACGAATTCAATACCGTTGGCATCGCAGGAATGTTGAACGTTCCGGAAACGGGAGATGACGGTGATGATGAGATTGCCGTATACTATGCTTATGGAGATATCGTTGACGGAGCTGCTGCCGATATAATGGGACAGGGCGAGAATGTAATCGACGGAACAAAGGTTAGTGAGGATCTTATGAAACTTGCTGATAATGACGACGTGAAGGCTGTCGTAATTCGTATCAACTCTGGCGGCGGTAGCGCTTATGCCTCAGAACAGATTTGGAGAGCCGTACAGTTGCTGAAGGCAAAGAAACCGGTTGTCGTTTCTATGGGTGGAATGGCTGCCTCTGGCGGATATTACATGAGTTGCTCGGCAAACTGGATCGTTGCGGAGCCTACTACTCTGACTGGAAGTATCGGTATCTTCGGTATGTTCCCGGATATGAGCGGACTTATCACCCAGAAACTCGGAGTGAAATTTGACGAGGTAAAGACGAATAAGAACAGTGGCTTCGGAACAATGGCACGTCCGTTTAATGAAACGGAGATGAACTATCTTTCGGCATATATCGACCGTGGCTATAAACTGTTCCGCCAGCGTGTTGCCGACGGGCGCCACATGACAACCGACCAGGTGGAGAAAATCGCCCAGGGACATGTATGGCTTGGCGAGGATGCTATTAAAATAAAACTCGTCGACCAACTTGGCGGTATTGACGATGCTGTGGCTAAGGCTGCAAAATTGGCAAAGGTCGGCGAATACTATACTTCGGCTTATCCGGCAAAGGTTGACTGGATGGAGCAACTCTTGAACCAGACTTCGTCGGGAAGTTATATCGACAATCAGATGCGACTGGCAATGGGTGACTATTACTCTACGTTCATGCTCCTGAAGAACATAAACCGTCAGTCGGCTATTCAGGCAAGAATGCCTTATATTATAAATGTGAAATAAGAAAACTATATGATAACATGAAGCAATGAAGTGTGAGGAAACAAACATTCTTCATTCTTTATTCTTCATTCTTCGTTAGGTATGGAAGGTGATTTCATAAAAATAAACGAATGGCTGCTCCCCTTGAGTTGGATATACGGATGGGGAGTAAGACTCAGAAACCAGATGTTTGAACTCGGCATACTGAAAAGCCGCAGTTTCGACATCCCCGTCATTTCTGTCGGGAATATTACGGTTGGCGGTTCCGGGAAAACTCCTCATGTGGAGTTCCTCGTCAACTTTCTGAAGGATAAAGTGAAAGTCGCCGTGTTGAGTCGTGGCTACAAGCGCAAGAGTCGCGGATACCTGCTTGCCGGAAAAGACACGCCGATGGCGATGCTCGGCGACGAGCCTTATCAGATGAAACGGAAGTTCCCTGATGTGCATGTCGTGGTAGACAAAGACAGGTGTCACGGCATCGACCGGATAGTATCCGACAAGGAGACTTCTGATACCGATGTCGTCTTGCTCGACGATGCTTACCAGCATAGGTATGTAAAGCCGGGAATAAACATCCTGCTTGTAGACTACCACCGACTTATCATGTACGACAAGCTGTTGCCTGCCGGACGACTGCGCGAACCGAAAAACGGAAAGTCAAGGGCGGATATCGTTATCGTAACAAAATGTCCTAAGGATCTCAAGCCGATGGAATATCGAGTGATTACGAAGACTATGAATCTGTATCCGTATCAGAAACTCTTCTTCACGACACTCGTCTATGATGACCTGAAACCCGTATATTGTGGACCGGACAGAAAGTTAGACACGCTGACGGCAGACACGCAGGTGTTGCTCCTTACCGGGATTGCTTCGCCAAGACAAATGATTGTAGACCTCGAGCCATATACGAAGAATATCACCCCAATGACCTTTGCCGACCATCATCAGTTCACGGCATCGGATATAGAGAAGATAAATGCCGCATTTGAAAGAATGGACGGCAAGGACAAGATAATAATAACAACAGAGAAAGACAATGCCCGACTGTTTGGCATGGACGGACTCAGCGACGAGGTAAGGCGACATCTCTTCGTCTTACCAGTTTCTGTGGGCTTCATGCTCGGTCAGGAAGAGGAATTTAAAGAAAATATTATTGGTTATGTACGAAAAAATTCAAGAAACAGCATCCTGGCTAAAGCAAAGGATGACAACAAGTCCGAAAACAGCAATAATCCTGGGAACAGGTCTCGGACAATTAGCTTCAGAAATAACTGACAGCTATGAGTATTCATATAAGGATATCCCTAACTTCCCTGTGTCTACAGTAGAGGGACATGCCGGAAAACTTATCTTCGGTAAGCTCGGCGGCGTAGACATCATGGCTATGGAGGGTCGCTTCCATTATTATGAGGGATACAGCATGAAGGAGGTTACATTCCCTATCCGCGTGATGTATGAGCTGGGAATAAAGACTCTCTTCGTGTCGAATGCATCGGGTGGTATGAACCCTGACTTTAAAATCGGCGACCTCATGATTATCACCGATCATATCAACTTCTTCCCGGAGCATCCTCTGCGCGGAAAGAATTTCCCTACCGGACCGCGTTTCCCGGATATGCACGAGACCTACGACCATGCTCTTATCGCTGAGGCTGATGCCATAGCAAAGGAGAAAGGTATCCGCGTGGTTCATGGAGTGTATATGGGAGTTCAGGGACCTACTTTCGAAACTCCGGCAGAGTATAAGATGTATCATCGTATGGGAGCCGACGCTGTAGGTATGAGCACAGTGCCTGAGGTTATCGTGGCTCACCATTGCGGCATCAAGACGTTCGGTATTAGCATCATCACCGACCTCGGTCTTGAGGATACTCCTGTTGAGGTTAGCCATGAGGAAGTGCAGGTGGCTGCAAACAATGCTCAGCCGCTGATGACTGAGATTATGCGCGAGATGATTCGCAGAGCTTGAAATTTTATTTTATAATAGAGTGGGGCGGTATGGCTGGGGTCATACTGCTCCACTAGCGTACATTATTATATATATACAATATAAATGACCGATATTTCTAAACTTGGCGAGTTCGGACTTATCCACCGCCTTACTGACGACATCAAGATTAAAAACAGCTCTACGGTAAAAGGAGTTGGAGATGATTGTGCCGTGATGCACTATCCCGACAAGGAGGTGCTCGTTACTACGGATATGCTTATGGAGGGAGTGCATTTCGACCTTACATACATCGACCTGCAGCATCTCGGATACAAATCGGCTATGGTTAATATCAGCGACATCTTTGCCATGGGAGGAACACCAAGACAGATGACCGTTAGCATTGCCCTGAGCAAACGCTTTACTGTAGAAGACCTGGAGATGTTCTATAGCGGACTGAGAATGGCATGCGACAAATGGAATATTGATATCGTGGGCGGCGACACCACTTCTTCGTATACCGGAATGGCGATAAGTATCACCTGTATCGGTGAGGCTGACAAGGAGGATATCATTTACCGTAACGGGGCGAAGGAAACCGACCTCATCTGTGTGACGGGAGATCTCGGCGCTGCCTATATGGGACTACAACTGCTTGAGCGCGAGAAAAGCGTTTACTACCAGCAGGTGGCTGAGGCGAAAAAGAAAAACGACAAGAAGGCACTTGAACAGCTTGCCGACTTCCAGCCTGATTTTGCCGGTAGGGAGTATCTGCTGCAGCGTCAGCTCAAGCCGGAGGCGAGAGGCGACATCATTCAGAAACTCAGAGAACTGAACATCCGTCCTACGGCAATGATGGACATCAGCGACGGATTGAGCAGCGAACTAATGCATATCTGCAGGCAGAGCGGATGCGGATGCCGCGTGTATGAGAAGAATATCCCTATTGACTACCAGACGGCGGTTATGGCTGAGGAGATGAACATGAATGTTACTACTTGTGCGCTGAACGGCGGTGAGGATTATGAACTGCTCTTTACGGTGCCTATCGGAGACCTGGACAAGATTAAACAGATTGAAGATGTAAAGATGGTAGGGCATATCACGAAGAAGGAACTCGGATATATGCTTGTTTCAAGAGACGGAAATGAATTCGAATTGAAAGCACAGGGATGGAACCCGCTTGCTTAGGTCTATATAGAAAATGGAAGAGATTATTAATAAAAACCAGAAAGAAAAGAAAATTAGAAGAGAACTTGATTTGCTGATGCGCACCGGAGAGGTTCTCGTGGCGAGTGGCGCTGATACCAGTCGTATTCTGAGGAACCTTCACCGTACGGCGGCTTATCTCGGACTGCCTGAGGAGAATTTGCATATCCATGTTACTTACAACATGCTGCAGGTTAACCTCAGCGATGAGGAACATTCGCTCAGCAAATTCCAGCGCTGCGACAAGCATGGTATTAACATGACGGCTATTTCGGCTGTCAGCAAACTCTCGTGGAGGGCTATTAAAGACGACTATTCGCTCGATAAATACGAGGAGGAACTGGAGAAAATAAGAAAACAGCCACGCAACTATACCGTAAATCAGGTTGCCGTGGGTGCCGGCTTCGCCTGTGGTGGATTCTGCATTCAGTTCGGCTGCGATTGGACGGCATTCTTCTATGCCTCCATTGCGGCAATAATCGGTTTCCGCCTCCGTGCCTTCCTCAACGAGAAAGGCTCTAACGGATATGTGAATATTGGTATTGCTGCCTTTGTCTCCACTATCCTTGCATGGCTCTCGGCATTCCTCTCTACTTCGCCTGCTGTTGTCGGGGCAATGCCCGACTGGCTTGCCACTGTGCTCCATTCCGACACTCCGTGGCATCCGCTTATGGCGTGCGCTCTGTTTATCGTTCCGGGAGTACCGCTGATAAACTTCGTTTCGGATATGATAGAAAATCATATTGAGATGGGACTGAACCGGGCGATTAATACGCTGCTCATGGTTACGGCAATGTCGTTCGGTATTTCGATGGCAATTACTGTTTGCGGGGTAGACAACTTCGTGAAGGACTTGAGTATGACGCCTCACAACACCTATCTGAGCTATTCCATAGCTGCTGCAATCTCTGCCATGGGATTCTCCATGATTTTCAATATCCCGAAACGTCTGCTTTGGGTCGTTGCCATCGGCGGTATTATTGCCGTTTGCACAAGGAATTTCGTTAATCTTGGAGCTAGCAACGACAATATCGGACTTGACCAGGGACCTATCATGGCTGCTCTCGTCGGTTCGTTGCTCATTAGCGTGCTCTGCGTCAAGTTTGTTCATGTATTCCATACTCCTCACCATTGTCTTGCCATACCGAGTGTCATCCCTATGGTACCGGGAGTACTGATGTATCGCGCTCTCTTCGCCCTTATCGAGATGCAGGGTATTGTGGGCGAACTGACTGAGGCATTCTCTAATGCCGTTAAGGCATCGCTCATCATCCTGTGTATTGCTATCGGTGTGGCGATTCCTAATATCTATGCCCGTCGCTGGCTTAACCCGATGAGGAGACAGAAGCTCAACAGACTTATTGCCCAGCGAAAAGAGAAGCATATTTTTGAGGGCTTGGATGCCATCTGATTGAAGCTTTTTAAATAAAAAAAATGGGGGGGGCTTCGTCAATTTAGTTGGTAAGAATTTTAGGCGAAAACCAATAAAACCCCCTTTTGCTGTTTGCAAGAGTCACGCAAGTTCCTCTTGCAAACAGCAAAAGGGCGATAAACATAAAAAACAGAGTTTTGCTAATAGATAAAATACAAACCAAATTAAGGTACAGTAAAAGAATATAACAGTCTGTACAACTTTCATATGTTTTAATTGAATTTGATTAACTTGTTTTTTATGTTTATCGCCGTTATTTTTTGCCGAAGGCGAGCAAGAAATAACGGTGTTTTGTCGGTTTTCGTCTAAAAGCACCACCAAAATTGACGAAGAACCACTTTTTCTGTATTTTCTTCAAAAAACAGGAAAAGAATGGCAATACAGGCAATCTTAATAAACGTCCCTCATTTTATCTGCACGTTAATTTTACGAAAAAAAGTATTTACTATTATGCAATTACAAAAAGATAAAGTAACTTTGCAAAGATTTATACAATTACGGGGAGAATGGCTCTCCTGTAGACAAAAAGAAATAACGTTTAATAAAAACATAAAACGATGAAAAAGATTTTAATGGTGACTATGCTGATTATGGCTGTGGTCACAACAGCTTTCGCACAGAAACAGGCAAAAATTACATTCGACAAGACGACATGGAACTTCGGGACTTTCCCTGAGAGCAAAATACAGACATGCACTTTTACTTTCAAGAACGACGGCGACGCCCCACTGATTATAAACCAGGCTGTGGCAAGCTGCGGATGCACAGTGCCAACATATACCAAAAAGCCAGTGGCACCGGGACAGAGCGGCACGCTGAAAGTAACATACAACGGCAAGGGCAAGTTTGAAGGACACTTCAAAAAGAGCATCACCGTAAGAACTAACGGCACGCCGGAAGTGGTAAGACTCTATGTTGAAGGCGACATGACCGTGCCACAGGGAAAATAACGTGACAACGACAGCATTTTACGGCATCATGCCGGAATAAGAATAACGACAAGACCCCGCTTCTGATTATTGACAAAGGAACCGGGGTTTTATTTTTGCCCCAATAAAATGAAAATAAGGAACATTATAGTTTTTGCGCTGCTTGCCTCGACTACGGCTGCCGTAGCGCAACAGTCAACAAGGCTCAAGAGACTCAAACAAAGGGACACTCTCATAGTTAAAACCTATGCCGACTCCCTTGCGGCACTGAAGGCAAGACTCGACACGACAAAAACCGATGCCGGGAGTAATGACGGCGACGGAAGGACGTTCTATCTCTTCTCGCCTGCAACATTCTACCACTCGGTAGTAGGGAACCTGCTCAGCAGTGAGAAATCAGACGACACACAGACTGCCATCGACAGGGTCATGATGAACATCTATCTCAATCACCCGGAACTGGTGGCAAAAAGCGAGAAGGTGCTCAACAAGGCTGGCGCCATCGACAAGGAGATTAAGGCTCCTATCAAGAACAAGGAAAAATTCGTCAGCAAGGCTGAAGACAATCCCGGATACGACGAGAACTTCAACATGCCGGTAGAAATTGTGGTAAAGAAACCTAATTTCTGGAAATACAGCGGCGACTATTATCTGCAGATGCTGCAAAACTATGTTTCCTCAAACTGGTATAAGGGCGGCGAGAGCAACTACTCTATGGTGGCAAGCGTTACGATGCAGGCCAATTATAACAACAAGCAGAAAGTGAAGTTTGACAACAAACTGGAAATGAAACTCGGTTTCCAAACCTCAAGGGGCGACACGCTGCACAGTTTCAAGACTTCGGAAGACCTTATCCGCTACACGGGGAAACTCGGTCTGCAAGCATCAAAGAAATGGTATTATTCCCTACAGCTCATTGCATATACACAGTTTATGCGTGGATATAAAAGCAACGACAGCAATGTTTATTCCGACATTCTCTCACCTCTGAACATAAACCTCTCTGTCGGTATGGATTATGCTGTGGAATGGTTTAACAAGAGACTGACGGGAACGATGCATCTGGCTCCGCTCGCCTACAACTTTAAATATGTGGGACGAAAGGCACTTGCTACGCGCTACGGACTGAAAGAGGGTGAGCATACGCTGAACGATTTCGGTTCGGAATGTACGGTAGACCTGACTTGGGCTTTCACGAATGCCATAAAATGGAAAACGCGCCTGTATGGATATACTACCTACAAGCGCGCCGAGATTGAATGGGAAAATACTCTCTCCTTCCAGTTCAACAAATACATCACATCGAATATCTTCGTCTACCCGCGCTTCGACGACGGGGCAAAACGCGACAAAGACCATGGCTACTGGCAGCTGAAGGAGTATATGTCAATTGGTTTTGCATATTCTTTCTGATAAAATCACCTGCATCTTTTATAGAAATCCAAGAGCGATGCTCTTGGAACACCCATACTAACGAGGCGGTCAAGTTCACGACGCGCCTCGTTTTTCTTTTTGTCAACAATCAAGGCATCAATATAATCTATCCTGTATTCTTTGTTGGCAGCATCGCGCTTAATAGCTTCGGCATAGTCGAAGACGGAGAGAGAGACCATGCCCTGTTCTTTCTCGATTCCGGCACGGGCGGCATAAGCCACGGCACTGTCGGGATATTGACTGACAAGTCGGTTTATCATGTCTAAAGCATCAGTAAAGCGTTTTGTTTTCTGATTTAGAAGAGCCAATCCCAGTTGTCCCTCAAAATGCCCCGGTACGATTGTAAGCAGGCTTTCATAGTCGAGACGCGCAAAATTATCACGGTGCAGCTTCTCATTGACATAAGCCCGATGGAAAAGTGCCGAAACCTCATTAGGGTTTCTTCTCAATATATAATTGTATTCATCGAGAGCATACTGCCATTGCTCCAGCTGTAGGTTGAAGCTTGCCTTACGCAAGCGCAAGTCTACAGAATCGGGAGCATACTCAAGTCTGTCTGTGGCAATTTTCAAGCTATCACGCAGAGCAGCATGCGTCTGTGCACTGGCGTAATTCAACGAAAACAGCAAGGACAATGCCAAAAGCATCACCCTTGCCTTATTTGTTTTATTAGTTGTGAATATCATAAAATCTATAAAACACATTTGTCGTAAATATATTTTCTAAGCCTTCTCGATATAGTCGACAATCCATGCACCGACCTCCTTTGTTCCGTAAGACTTTCCTCCTTCAACCTGAATCTCTGGTGTACGGACCTCTGCATCAAGCGAAGCATCTACGGCACGACGAATCAGCGTGCCTTCTTCCTTTAAGCCAAAATACTCAAACATCATGGCAGCCGAGAGAATCTGGGCAAGCGGGTTGGCAATGTTCTTGCCGGCAGCTTGAGGCCATGAGCCATGCACCGGTTCGAAGACAGGAGTATGTTCGCCTGTTGATGCAGAAGGAAGCAGTCCCATACTGCCGGAGATGCAGCTACCCTCATCGGTAAGTATATCACCAAATGTATTTTCCGTTACCATAACATCGAAGAATGTAGGCTCTACAAGCATGCGCATAGAAGCATTGTCAACAAACATATAGTCTGTTTTCACCTCCGGATACTGCGGTTCCATCTCCTTTGCCACTTGTCGCCACAGACGGCTTGACGCCAAGACATTAGCCTTGTCGACTACTGTAAGGTGTTTTCTGCGGCGCATGGCATATTCAAAGGCAACCTTCAAGATGCGCTCCACTTCTGGACGTGTATAATAGTTGGTGTCGTAAGCCTTGTCGTTGTCTTGGTATTTCTCTCCGAAATACATACCGCCGGTAAGTTCGCGGATACATATGAAATCAGCTCCGCTAACTATTTCGTCCTTCAGCGGCGACTTATGTACGAGACAGCGGAATGTCTGCACCGGACGTATATTTGCAAACAGTCCTAACTTTTTCCGCATGGCGAGCAAGCCCTGTTCGGGACGCACCTTTGCTGTAGGGTCGTTGTCGAATTTCGGGTCGCCAACAGCTGCAAACAATACTGCATCTGCATCAAGACAAGTTTGGAAAGTCTCATCAGGAAACGGATCGCCAACGGCATCTATCGCGGCAGCACCGCAAAGAGCCTCCCGGTATTCCACTTTATGTTTGAATTTCGCTGCTATGGCATTTACCACGGCAATTCCCTGTTTCATAATTTCAGGACCTATTCCATCGCCAGGCAATACTGCTATTTTTATTTCCATATCATTACAGTTTATATATATACACTTAGGATTTTATACTTTCCCTCTCTTTTTCGTATTTTTCGACCTTATCCCTGTTCTGCACAAGGAAATCGATATCGTCGAGTCCGTTCATCAGACAGTATTTCTTATATCCGTTAATTTCAAAACGCTCACTTTCACCATTTATTTTGTTTGTTATGGTTTGTTCAGGAACATTAACTTCTACTATCGTTCCGGGATTCTTCTCTATACTCGAGAACAAATCGGCAAGGAACTTCTCGCTTACCACTACAGGAAGGACAAAATTGTTCAGTTCGTTGTTTTTATGGATATCAGCAAAAAAGCTGCTTACAACGACACGAAAGCCATAATCTGCAATAGCCCATGCGGCATGCTCTCGACTCGATCCGGAACCGAAATTCTTGCCTGCAACAAGAATTTCGCCACTATATTTGGAATCGTTGAGTACAAAGTTTTCATTTAGCGTACCATCTTCATTATAGCGCCAGTCACGGAAGAGGTAGTCTCCGAAACCTTCTCTTGAGGTTGTCTTTAGATAACGAGCCGGAACTATCTGGTCGGTATCGACATTCTCTAAAGGCAAAGGTACACAAGTACTTGTTATTATATTGAATTTCTGCTTCATCTTTTTTATTTTATTATGGGAGAACTGGGATGACAGGGAGAACTATATTATTCTTCATTCCTCATCCTTTATTCCTTCATTCTTCATTTAAAATTTCTCTCGGGTCGCAGATTCTTCCTGTTATGGCAGCAGCGGCAGCTGTCAGCGGACTTGCGAGGATTGTTTTTGCTCCCCTACCCTGTCTACCCTCAAAATTTCTGTTGCTTGTAGACACACAATACTTGCCATCAGGTATCTGGTCATCGTTCATGGCAAGACAAGCCGAACAGCCCGGTTGTCGGATTTCAAAACCTGCCTCACGAAGAATACGGTCTATTCCCTCATCTTCAATCTGCCTCATTACCCGCCAAGAACCGGGAACGAGCCAGGCTATAACATCATCAGACTTATGTCTGCCTTTAACAATCGAGGCAAAAGCACGGAAGTCTTCAAGTCTGCCATTGGTACAAGCTCCAAGGAAGACATAATCGATTTTTTTGCCGAGAAGTCTCTCGCCAGGATTAAAGCCCATATACGCAAGAGCTTTCTCAAACGAAGCCCTTCCTCCTGGTTCAATACTGTCAAGAAGTGGCACACTCTCCGTAACACCTATTCCCATTCCTGGATTAGTACCATATGTAATCCGTGGCTCTATATCTTCCGCACTGAAACGGTATTCCTTGTCGAAAACGGCATCATCATCACTACGCAGCGTTTTCCAGTAAGCAACCGCCTTGTCCCAAGCATCTCCCTTAGGTGCAAAATCCTTTCCTCGTACATATTCTATCGTTACTTCATCGGGGGCAACGATGCCTCCTCTTGCCCCCATCTCTATAGAAAGATTGCATAGAGTAAGCCTTCCCTCCATCGAGAGATTTCTGACAGCCTCACCGGCATACTCCACAAAATATCCAGTAGCCCCGGATGTCGTAAGCTTTGTCATAAGATAGAGAGCAAGGTCTTTTGCTGTTACTCCATTTCCGAGAGTTCCGTCAACGGTAATGCGCATCGTCTTGGGTTTCTGCTGCAACACACACTGAGATGCCATTACCATCTCCACCTCGCTCGTACCGATACCAAAGGCTATGGCTCCCATTGCTCCATGCGTACTGGTATGAGAGTCGCCGCATACTATCGTCATGCCCGGTAATGAAAGTCCTTTCTCTGGACCAACGACATGTATTATACCATTGTCGGGATGCATAACTCCATAATACGACAATCCAAATTCTTTTGTATTCTTCTCCAGTGTCTCCACCTGCTTTCGCGAAACGGGGTCCTTTATAGGTTTATCCTGATCGTGGGTCGGAATATTGTGGTCTGGCATACAATAGATATTCTGAGGACGGAAGCATCTAATGCCACGGCGACGAAGTCCGTCGAAAGCCTGAGGTGACGTAACTTCATGACAGAAGAGTCTGTCGATATATAACTGTGTAGGACCGTCTTCCACGTTCTGTACTACGTGGCTATCCCAAATTTTATCGAATAATGTACGCATATTCTATCTACTCCAGATTATCATTTAAACTTGTTTATACAATCTATATATGCCTCAACAGAAGCTGTAACGATGTCGGTATTCGCTCCGAAGCCGTAATACACGTGCCCTTCATACTCAACCTGCATGTGTACCTTTCCAACATCATCGCTACCCTTACTGATAGCCTGAATTGTAAACTCCTTGAGAGTCATGTGCTTCTGTATGATTTTTTTCAGAGCCTTTATGGCAGCATCAACCGGTCCGTTGCCTGTTGAAGCCTCTTCGAACTTCTGTCCGGATATGTCGAGTCCGATACTTGCCACACTCTTTACGCCCATTCCTGTTGTTACCTGTAGGAAGTCGAGTTTCACGGCATGTGCCTCTGCCCTATCGGCTCCTGCAAGCATGAGGACATCATCGTCGTTTATCTCCTTCTTCTTGTCGGCAAGGCGCAGGAACTGCTGGTATATCTTGTCAAGTTTGTCGTCGTCAGCATAATTAACTCCGAGAACAGACAGGCGATGTTTCAGAGCTGCCCTTCCGCTGCGTGCCGTGAGGACAATAGAGTTATCGTCTACACCAACATCCTTTGGGTCTATAATCTCATACGTCGTAACATTTTTGAGCACTCCGTCTTGGTGAATGCCACTGGAATGTGCAAAGGCATTGCGACCGACTATTGCCTTGTTGGGCTGCACCGGCATGTTCATCAAACTGCTAACCATACGACTTGTGGCACATATCTTCTGAGTGTTTATGTTTGTCTCTATGCCGAGGCCTTTATGACACTTCAATATCATGGCAATCTCCTCAAGAGCCGTGTTTCCGGCTCTCTCACCAATACCGTTTATTGTAACCTCTACCTGTCTTGCTCCATTCTGCACTCCACAGAAGGTATTTGCCGTTGCCATACCAAGGTCGTTGTGGCAATGTGTGGAGATAATAGCCTTATCGATGTTGTCAACATGTTCCATCAGGTATTTTATTTTCTCGCCATACTCTTCCGGCAAACAATATCCCGTAGTATCTGGAATATTAACTACTGTGGCTCCAGCCTTTATCACAGCCTCAACGACACGGGCGAGATATTCGTTGTCGGTGCGACCGGCATCTTCGGCATAGAACTCAACGTCGTCAACATAACGACGGGCATATTTAACTGCAGCTACGGCTCTCTCTATTATCTCCTCGCGGTTACTGTTGAATTTGTATTTTATATGCGAATCGCTTGTCCCTATTCCTGTATGTATTCTCTTGTGACGTGCATATTTTAAAGCTTCCGCCGCTACATCGATGTCTTTTTCTACCGCTCTTGTCAGAGCACAAATCGTAGGCCATGTTACAGCCTTTGATATTTCTATTACCGAATTGAAATCACCAGGACTTGATATCGGGAAACCAGCTTCAATGACATCAACTCCAAGTTGTTCAAGTTGGCGTGCCACCTGTATTTTCTCTACGGTGTTCAACTGACAACCCGGCACTTGTTCGCCGTCTCTCAATGTGGTATCGAATATAAATAGTCTGTCGCTCATATTATTTTATTTTTACGATTAAGTTTGTTTCTAATTCTAATCTCTACTCGCCTCTTTCTATATATGGGAGTTGTTATAGAGAGGAATAAATAAATAAATTTATTATCTACTTTATGAGATATCAATAACGATTGTATGGATAAAATAAAGCCTTTCTCACTTCTCAGTGGAAAGGCCTCATCTTTAATAACACACATCACTATGATATAACACATGCCTTTTCACCTTCAACTCCATTCTGTAGTTGTAGTAGATGTAGGCTGCGAAAAACATTAGTCTTTTTCATATTTTACTGTTTTCTGCTTCTGTCGCTATACGACTTCTGCCGGTTATTTATGTTTGTTGATGCAAAGATATAACTTTATCTTATTTAAAACAAGCATTTCATAACTTTTTATATCATTATTTTTATAAATCAATATTTTTAACACGTTATTTCTTTCATTATCTCATTATATACATTATTTATATAGGGAAAATGCAACTTGACTTTCGGATTTATACAGAAAAAAAAAATATTCTACCCCACTTAGGATAAAAAAAAAGAAACAGCTCCGTATCGCAGAAATAAAGTTTAGCGATACGGAGCTGTTCATTACTGAAGTTTTCGGATTTATACGAAACTTCAATTATTCATTATATAAATCTTTCAGACAAGTATTGTCAGAATTCAACCGAGATGCGGGCATTTATCTGGCGACCCGTAAGGTAGTTTGGTACAGCGTATTGCTGATTGGTAACATCTGTAATCCAATAATACGAGTTCACGTTGTTTATGCCGAAGAGGTTCAGACAATCGATGCCAAGCCATACATTTTTGAAAATAGACTTTTTCTCACTCTTCTCCCTGTCGAAGAGACGGTAGCTCATTCCGATATCGGCACGCTTGTATGCCGAGGCACGGAACTGCATTGTGGAGAGGTCGCGGTGTGGCGGACCAAACGGCAGTCCATCGGCAAATGCCAGTTTCAGCGACATTCGCCATTTGTCTGTACCCGGGAAATAATCCGTGAAATAAAGGTTCAGCGCATACCTCTGGTCTGTTGGCATAGGCACACTCCTGCCATTGAGGTTTATCTTTGTATCCATAAGTGAGAAGCTCACCCACGAATCTGTACCTGGAACAAACTCGCCATACAGTTTCAGATCAAGTCCCATGGCATGTCCGCTAACTTGCTGACTTGCATCATATACGATTTTCACATTGTTTACGCTATACGGTACTATATTGCCTAAAGCCTTATAGTATGCCTCGGCAGTAAATTTATACGGACGGTCGTTCATCTTGAACTTATAGTCGTAGGCTGCAATGAAATGTATTGAACGCTGACTTTTTATCTTACGATTGAGAGTGGCGTATGTTGTTCCGTCGACGGTTGTCGTATCACGAAGCTCCTTGAAGAAAGGTGCCTGATAGTAAAGTCCGGTGGCAAAGCGTAGTGTTACGTTATTGTTAAACGGTGGCACGATACTCAGCGAAACCCTCGGACTTATTATCGTTTCACGATTGAAGTTCCAGTGGCTGAAACGCAGTCCATAGTTAAGGGTAAAGAATGTATGCTGCCCACTGCTCATAAAGCGGTACGTATCCTGCACATAAGCTTCAAGACGGTTGGCATTAAGTTTGTTTCGGGCATTTAGCGAGTATATCATTTTCATATCCTCACCTGTATGCGGGATGTTGTATCCACTGGAGTCGCGCATTTCGTACTCCTTGCTGTACTCGTCGATATGCTCAAGTTTATACGTAAGTCCAGCCAGCACTTCATGTCGCTTCGCCTTATGCTGAAAGGCAAGCTTCACACTCTTCACGTTTGCCTTTAGATAATTTCGTGCATGCTCCATATATGTACCGACGCCGAGATTCTCACTCGTTTCGGTCTGAGTAAGCCAATACTGTCCCTGAATGTCATATTTCTCCTGTTCATTAGTGCTATAAGCCGACCCGATGAGCGAAAGAGACGTTTTGTCGGTAAAATGACGAGTAATGGTAAAGGTTCCGAAATACGTGCGGAATAGGTCTTTCTCCTTTCCATCGTAGTACACTTTAAACGACTTTACATTTTCCATCGTTCCAAAGCTTGTCTCACGGTCTGACGGAGTAAAATTATAATGATTCTCAGATATGTCTCCCATAAGTTCTATCGACCACCGCTTGTTTGGACGGAACGTGAGATACGTCTGATAGTCAAGGAAATTTGGGTTATACTCTCCCTTCGTTTGAAGCGACCCAAGGAGATAGCGGTTCGTTTTATAGC
>ERZ869991.101-NODE-101-length-24482-cov-11.750338_pt1 | contig 24482 bp, 30 predicted proteins | sample MGYA00520862_ERZ869991 | MGnify/ENA primary metagenome ERZ869991 (study PRJEB32232, sample SAMN07284978) | human gut metagenome | biome: human-associated habitat; material: feces | host: Homo sapiens | place: Tanzania | collected 2014-08-11 ...
GAATTAAATATTACATCCAAAGAGTTTAAACAGTTAAGCAAGCGATAACAACATTGACCTAGATAATATCAGAGGTTTTGAAGATGATTTTGAAAAATAAAAGAACCCAAGAATGCATACAATTATCATATACAGAATTTCAAGAGAAATTCACTTGAGAAATTGAAACAACACTTGAAAATTATATCAAAACTGAAAACGCAAAGCCACACTTCAAAATCAACAAAAATCCTGAATTAGATTTTTGATATACATTGGAATTTCAATCACTTTGGAAATTCAAGCTGGTATATTGAGAAGATATAAACTTAAAAGACATTTTTAATAAATTTTGTCCCAAGTATTGACATTTTGTCCCAAGTATTATATTATATTTTTGAGGGGAAATAATTATGAAAAAGAAAAATGTTATAAATTTAATAAAATTCCATGCCGAAAAAAATGAAGCTGCTTTTAGACAAGAAGCATACACTGTAGCAAAAGACTTTGACAATGATAACGATCATAGTTTGGCTCAATATATAGTTTCCTTGCTATCAGATGCAAATAATTTTTGTCCACAATTCCAGGAAGAAGATTGTCTGTTCTTAAAAAAGGTTGAGCTTGGGAAAGAACCATTACCATTGCCGAGTAGCATTGAGGACAGTGTTGTCGGCATAATAAATGCAATTGGTCACAATGTTGGAGTGAATAAATTTTTATTTGAAGGACCTCCTGGAACAGGCAAAACAGAAACAGTTAAACAAATAGCGAGGATACTTGATAGAGATTTATATGCTGTAGATTTTGATAGTATAGTGGACAGCAAATTAGGGCAAACATCAAAAAATATTTCTGCTTTATTTAATGAATTACATAAAATACCGCAACCGCACAAAATAATTATTTTGTTTGATGAAATCGATGCATTGGCTATTGACAGAATTAATTCAAATGATTTGAGAGAAATGGGCAGAGCAACTTCATCGCTACTAAAAGGGTTTGATGGGCTTGATAGTAATATTGTTATTATAGCAACTACCAATCTTTATAAAGCTTTTGATAAAGCTTTGATCCGACGCTTTGACTCAGTAGTTGATTTTAGCGGATATACAAAATCTGACTTAGTTGAAGCTGCCGAAAAAATATTAAATAACTTACTTGCTAAGTTTAAAACAGCTGGACGTAACATTAGTTTATTTAGAAAGATACTAAATTCTACGGATAGTTTACCTTATCCAGGAGAATTAAAGAATATTTTAAAAACATCTTTAGCTTTTAGTGACCCGAGTTATGAATATGACTACCTAAAAAGAATTTATAATTCATTAAATAAAAGCAACAATGCCGATTCTTTAAAAAATATTCAGGATAAAGGATTTACAGTGAGAGAGATTGAAATTTTGACAGGTGTTTCTAAAAGTCAAGTTTCAAGAAAACTTAAGGAGATAAAGTAGTATGAACTCAACACTTCAATTAAAAGGGACTTTTGAACAAAGAAAAAATGATTCTGCTTTTGGTTCTCCTAATTTCCCATCTGGAGAATCAATAAATTCTAATAGATTGGAAGAGTTGCTATCAGATTTAGAACACTTGTTTGAATTTTGGCAAAATGACAGAACTCTCTCAGGGGCATTGATTAGTGCTTATTATAATAAAATAGCTGCAAAAACAAATCGTATTCAGAGAATTTTATCTTCAAGTAATAATAGTATCAGAGGTGCTCGTTTTGATAATAGTGATTCTCCAAGGCATATCATTACACACTACGTTTCTTTGGCAGAATTGGAACAGTCAATAAAAGAAGTCAAAGAAACAATACGCCTATTGAATGAAAAATTTAATGGTCGTATTTCTCATGACAAAATAGAAGAAATTACAGCAAAAGGTTATAATGACAAGCCTTTATTTAAAGATTCTATACTTTGTAAAACAAATTTTCTAAAAATAGTTGTTGATGCTTACTATGTCGAAAAATTTGATATTTTAAAAGACGAAACAGTTTTACAAGAAGCCTCAATCATTACCATCTTTAAAACAACTTCTGATACAGAAGGTTTATTAAAAAAGCTTGGCATAAGAATTGATAATAACAGAATAATTGACGAAACTACAATATATTTATATCCAGATGAATTAAGTATCTTAAAAGCTAAAGCACCATACTTAATATCTATGGCAGTACACGATTTATCAGAATTAACAAAAAATGATTTCGATTTTTCTGAAAAAGTTAATGTAAGAGATATAGCATCGCCTAAAAATGAACCTACAATCGGAGTAATTGACACCTCCTTTGATACAAATGTGTATTTTTCTGAATGGGTAGAAACGACAAACTTGTTATCTAAGGATATTCCTATATCAGAGAGTGATTATATTCATGGAACGGCAGTATGTTCAATTCTCGTTGACGGGCCATCATTAAATCCAGATTTGGATGACGGATGTGGACGATTTAAAGTCAAACATTATACCGTTGCTGCTGGAGGACAATTTAGCTCTTTTGGTATTCTTAAGAACATCGAAAAAGTCGTAGCAATGAATCCTGATATTAAGGTTTGGAATTTATCTTTGGGCTCTAAATTAGAAGTAAATTCTAATTTTATATCACCTGAAGCTGCGATTCTCGACAAAATCCAATGCCAAAATGATGTGATATTCATTATTGCAGGAACAAATAAAAAAGATGATGAAAAAGACAAAGCGATTGGAGCTCCTGCTGATTCGATTAATTCTTTAGTTGTCAATTCTGTTACTAGAAAAGGCGAACCTGTTCCATATACGAGAACTGGACCAGTATTATCATTTTTTATAAAACCTGATATATCTTACTATGGAGGAGATAATTTAAATAAAATTCAAGTATGCACAAATAGAGGTATTGAATTTGTTCAGGGTACGTCATTTGCTGCACCATGGATATCAAGAAAAATGTGTTATTTAATGTCTGTGCTAGGATTATCAAGAGAAGAAGCAAAAGCACTTTTAATACACTCATCTACATCATGGCAAAAACAAAAATTTGATATATTTAAAATTGGACATGGTATTGTTCCTCAAAGAATAGAGGATGTTGTAAATACTAAAGATGATGAGATTCAATTTATTGTTTCTGGTGTTTCAGAAGAATATGACACATACAACTATAAACTCCCGATTCCAGTGCATCAAAATAAGCATCCGTTTATAGTAAAAGCTACGCTTTGTTATTTCCCAAAATGTTCAAGAAATCAGGGAGTAGATTATACAAATACCGAACTCGATATAAAAATCGGTAGAATCAAGGATAAGGGAATTAAGTCTATAGATAACAATTATCAGGACACTAAAGGTAAATGTACATGGGAAAAAGATGCTCGTCAGCATTTTAGAAAATGGGATAATGTGAAACACATAAGAGAAATTTTAAAAACAAGGAATATGCCCAAAATATCATACACCCCTAAGGGTATGTGGGGTATAAGCCTTAAAACTAAAAACAGATTAGACTCAGAAGATGGTCGAGGCTTAAAATTTAGCATTGTTGTAACACTAAAAGAATTGAATGGTATCAACAGGATTGACGACTTTATTCGAAATTGTTTATTAAATGAATGGTTTGTAAACAAGATTGATATAGAAACAAGAATAGATATTCACAATATCGCAGAAGAAACAATTGATTTTGAGGATTAGCACAGAAATATAATTAAGCAGGAGAGAAGGTGATATAAATGATTATTTGATTTGGGTAGGTCGGGATGGGAAAAAAAGTGATTTTATTGGACATAAAACCACTTAAAAATTCAATTTTATAAATTAAGTATAAACGCAAATCACCATAAAAGCAAGTTTATTGCTTTGTCCATTATGGTTATTTTGTGGTACAAATTTCTTAAGGAGATTTTTAAAATGTTTTATAATGAAAATTGGTCGGAGGACATAAAACTCAAAGTTTGGGCTAAGGCGCAAACAGATTCAGCAAATGATGTAACTGTATGGAGAAAAGATATTGCTGGAGCTTGGATGAATTACAACAGTTATGGCAACCGCTCTAGTGATACTAACTATGGCTGGGAAATTGATCATATTATTCCCAAATCAAAAGGGGGTTCAGATAATATTGAGAATCTTCAAGCTCTACAATGGCACAATAACTGCACAAAAGGGGATGATTATCCGAGATTTGAAACATCCATAACATCTGAAGGTACAAAAAATATTTATAAGCAAAAATCTTGGTAGTTAAATACTAAATAATGTATTTAAAAGAGGGGATATCCCCTCTTTTTTATTATTAGAAGCTACTCGGCAAATATAACAATTAAACTGGTATATTGAAGGATTATAATTTGATTTTACAATTTCTAATTAAAAAACAATATACATTCAATACTTCTTCAATATTACTTGCAGGAATAACAAAACGCAGAATATCCAAAATATTTTTTATATTACCAAAATACTTTTGAGTGTAGAATGTATTATTGTTTGAATATTCATATACATTTTTATCATAGGGAATTGAATACTTATTAGAGAATAACATTATAGTAAATAGAGTTGCAGCAACTTTTATTCTTTCGTTTGAATTTAATATTTGTTTATTTGATTGCCCATTATATTCACTACAAAGTTGTAAACATATATTATTATATATTTCAAACTGTGACATATTATCAATATCTTGATAATTATCAATAATGTACAATGCAGTAATCGGAGTTTTTAATTCTTCAGAAAATAAGATTTTATTATAAAAGTTGTCTTTATCAACATTTTTGTGTTCTAAGACAATATCTATATCATTTTTATTTAGAGGTAACAACTTATATATTCTACTGGGATAGTTATTTCTTTATTACTTTTTATAATTTTCAATTGCTGTTTTAATAATTCTCTTACATTATTAAATTCAAGTCTTTCTTTCCTTCTACATGAAAGCTGTTTAAGTTCATCAAACAAATACTGAGGAAATACGACAGTTCTACACGTAATTCTTATATAGATTTTCTCCAAATCTAATGATTTTAAATTATCAATTAAACAGTTCACAATATTATTAAATATACTTTTGATTTACCATTACAATATTTTTTTAAATCAATAAATTTATCTCGTAATGATGTATAATCACCAATATATTTTAAATCTATAAAATATACTCCGATGTCTGCTTTCTGAAGGGCCTTATATTCCTGATTTAAGACAGTTGATTTCCCTAATGCAGCATCACCTAATAATATTAAGCATTTTTTGTCTCTTAAATTGGACAAAGTTGATTTCTCATTATCATATAGAGATGAATATTTCCAATAAGAGCCTTCACAGCATCCATATGGCACCCAATAACGTTCCCAATTATAAATCATTTTGCTAGAATTCATAAATACTATTATAGAATAAATATAATACTATATAGTAATGCATTACAATAATTATTTTAGTTATTATGATAAAATAATTTTGAGTCTTTTAATAATAAAATATAGGAGTTTAGATGAAAAAGATTTTACCTTTAATACTTGCAATTTGTATTTTATCAATATGCAGTAATATCACTTTGGCTGAAGATATTACCCAAATAAACAATTACGACAATGTTCCCAAATGGGAAGATTATGTGCCATTAAAATATCAAAATCCAAGACCTTTTCCAAAGAAAGGGAAAAATATTGGTGAACTTGTTACAGGAATTGTACTAACAGATTTATTAATCACTGCACCAGTAGGAATTCCTATGATTGTCCATTCATCAACAAAAATGAAAAATCAAGGTTGGTATGAGAAAAAACAACAATTTGAAAAAGGATTAGATGGAGCCGAAAACATTACAAATCCTGTAGAACGCCAAGAATATTATACAAATTTATTGCAAACATGCAAAATGACAGAAAAAATGCATCAAAAAAGGTTAAAAGAAATAATAAAAGAAAAATGATGGAATAAATCCACCATTCTATCTTTAATCTATTTTGTATAAACGACAACAGATGTTCCTGATGGAATTTCCGCTTCCGCCCCTCGCATCAGTAAGAATAATGGGCAAATTGCAGCACTTAAAACTATTGAGCGAACTCTTCTATTATCTGGCCTTGCCATTGTACTTCCAACCAATTCAATACTTTGACCATCTGTAGTTGTGGTTCTAAAATTTGAAACTGTTAATTCTCCAGATTTTCCAATTCGTTTTTTATTTTGCAAATATGTAACTTGAGCCGTTACAGGAGTTCCAGAAGAAATTATAACATTTCTATTTGAGTCTAGCACATTGCCATTTACAGAAAATTTAACTGTTTCATTTTCTGTAAGGTTTTTCGTAATCAAAGTTTCTTCACTTTTTAATCTAACAGGGGTGTTGGATTGAATTGTAGATGCAAAAGATGTTCCTGTTATCCCGGTTAATAGTAAAATTATTAGCGTTAGATTAATTAACTTTTTTGTCATAAAAATCTCCTTATATTTAATCATCATTAAAAATATCATAAAAATTATAAAATTGATAAGGGCAATCCAATGTAGATTTTTCTAAATATTCCGCATATTCTTTTTTTATTTTGTCTAAATTGGATTTTTTATCATCATTTAACTCAATTGGCTTTATATACATTGTATAATTATTTTTTTTCATCAGACAACATGTTAAAAATATTGGGCAATCTAAAATCAGGGCAAATTTTACAGCTCCAAGCGGCAAATTTATTGTTTTGCCTAAAAAATTTGCTTTGTATGTTTTAGAAGGAGAGTTTTTAGAAATTCTATCTCCTGCCATAAATACAAACTCCCCATTACTTATGCGTTCTTTAATTTCTATAGCAGTTTCAACATTTATTTCTTCTACAGGGAAAACCTCTACATAATTTTGTTGGGTGGAAATACTATTTATAAAATCATTGAAAACTTTACATTGACTCTGTTGAAGGAAAACATTAATCTTAACTTTTGGAACTAACCCAGATACAATAAATGCACGCAACATCTCTATTGACCCAACATGATTTGTTAGGAAAAATGCCCCTTGCCTATTTTTTATCAAATTTATGATTGTATCGGCATCCTTTGGAGAATTAAACTTAATATTCTTGTAATTATCACTATATGCAAGCATTTTATCGATTAATGAATTTGAATAAGACAAGAATTGTCTAAACATATTTATACGAGTTGGTTTATATTTTGGATTATTAGTATATTCATACAAGGTTTGAAAATACTTTTTGGAAAATATTTTTATATCTTTTACTGCGATAATCGTTCCTAATGTTATAAAAAAAGAAATAAGTTTAATCGGGAATAAACCAAAATGATTATAAATCCACCAAGTTAATTTCAACCTTTTTCTGCCCGCAGAAACCTCTTTTCGATGCCACCAATTTTTTAATCGGATTTCTTTATACATTAGACTTTACACTCCAATAATGTATAATCATTAATGCCAATATTTTCGTAAATGTTACAAACTAACAAACCCACTTCTTTAAGGAGTTTTAACATCTCAACTTTAGTGTACATCTTGCTATTACCATTGGCAATACAAGTAAAATATAGTGAGGTATTAACAAGAGAATATTTTGCCCCTTCAAAAATTTGATTATCTGTAAATGGTTCAAGGATATAAATATAAGTTCCTTTATCTGCAGAATTTTTAATATTTGAGAGAATGAATTTTATCTCTTCTTTTGAAAAGCAATCTAAAAACTGGCTCATTAAAATTGCACCTGAAAAATTTGGGAATTTACCATTTTTATCTAGCACATTAATTGGATAAAAATGACAACCACATAAGTCTTCTTTTTTCGAAACAACCTCAATATTTTCTGGTAAATCTAGCATTGTAATTTTTACAGCAGGAGTATTTTTAAGACATATTTTCTCAAACTTCCCAGTATTTCCTCCAATATCAAAGATTTTGGCTGGATTTTGTTTCATAATATATTGATGAACTTGCTCAAAACAATTATCTGAATAATAGTTGTCAAATGAATACCATGCATCTTTAAACTCTCTAGGCATAGAAGGTAGCACAGGGTATAGTTTTTCGCTATCCGAATAGTATTTTAATCCAGCAGGGTATCCACTCTTAAAAGAGTTTGAAAGTTTTGAAGCTCCAAGATAGCAACAATGCCGAATAAAATTAAAATTCACAATGGTCATTTTGTCATACAAAAAAGTCTTACCAATTTGAGTAAGCGAAAATTTCCCGTCAGTATTTTTAGATACAATATTTGCAACCTCTGCAACTTCTAATAAAGTTTTAACAGTATATTCATTAAGATTTAAAGATTCTATTAATTCTTCTGTTGTTTTAGAGGCTATATCTATAGATTGCAAAATTCCAAAATCTAAAAGGGAGGCTACAGCTTGAAAAACCATTGGGGCAAAAATTATTTTTTGTGCTTGAGTTAAAGCATCAATTGTAGAATGTCTTCTTGTTTTTCGCCTATATACAACATTTTTCATGCTAAGATTATAGCATGAAAATATTTCTAGCTAGAATTAGCGATTTACTAAAATCTATTGATAAAGATTCATTTTTACAGATTCATAACTCTCCAAATAAGAACATTGAATCTAATATTGCATTATTATTATCTAAATATATCGCTCATATAATTTATGGAATCTCAAAAACTGAAATAGTCCGAATTGACGGAAAACCAGAATTTAAATATTCTAAAACACACTTTAGCATTTCTCATTCAAATGGCATAATTGGAATTGCATTTTCACAAAGCCCAATAGGGTTTGACATAGAAAAAATAAAAAAAAGAAATCTCATAGAACTTTCAAAATTTTTAAATATTAAAATTGACACCCTTATTGATTTTTATCAATACTGGACAATTTACGAAGCTAAATATAAAAGTGGTTTTAAAAATTCCAATATTCAATCTGGAGTATTTGAAGATTATGTATTTTCTGTATCTGCTTTAGAAAATAGCAAAATGCTAAAAATATATGAGATTAGTAATCCGATTGACAATACAAGTCCCATTGAGCTTATCAATTTGAAACTTGTAAATGACAGCAACATAAATGAGATAAAGCTGGATATAAAAGAAATAAACACTGGGGGCATAGAATACTTACCTCCATTAGCCATAAAAATAGAATAATCTAAACTAAAGCCTAAGATTAAGAAAATTGATAAAATATGGAACATATTAATTTTCCCCCCAAATGCAGAAATAATGCAAATTGCAAATATTGCACCAATCATTGGTCCTGCAATTATTTTTAAAGCTTTTTTAGGGTTGTAACACAATGAAAGAAAAATAAAATATAATGAAAAAATAATAGGTAATAACTTCAAACACTTAATTCTTTTAATTTTTAAAATGTTTGAAAAATTGTTAGAAATATCAATTATATTAATATTTGAAATCCCCTGAAGGTTTGGATTATCTCCAAAGACTATCATATATGATGAGTTTTTATTAAGTTTAAAACTTTCAACTGGAAATTTATCTGGACTAATGAAAGTACGATGTTTCAAGCGTTCTTTTAATTCATTAATTGATTTAGTGGAAATGAATGTAGCATAAGTTTTTAAGTTTTTATCGTATAAATCTTGCACAAGTTTACGATTCTCTTTTTGGCGATTTACAGATGGAATCAACTTATTCAAAGAAATATATTCTAAATTTTGAGAGGATAATTTATCTGAAACTTGTTCTTCCTTTTCCAAAATTTTCTCAATGTTATCCCCATTTACAACAATAAAAGTTGTATGCGGAATAGGGAATATTGTATCATTTAAAACTTCGGCTTTTAACAAATCCCGTTGAGGAGAATACATGTTTTTTAAATTATCATCAAATTTTAGGCGGACAAAACCCAATGAAATTACTAAAAGAACAATACAAATAACACCTTTTTTATATCTGTATAAATCTGGGAATTGTATCGTTTGAATAGCCAAAGGGAAAAACTTTTTTAACATTGGCAAAAATGCAAAAACAAATAAATATACCGAAATTAAACCTGAAATTGTAAATATCCCAATTTGTTTTAACAAATCTATTCCACAAAAACATAAGATTAAAAAAGAAAAAATTGTTGTTAACATTGAAATAGTTATACTTTTTAATACTGGTTTGCCACTAAGTTGAGAAAAAATATAATGGACTGAATAATCAAGGCTTATCCCAATTAGAGAAGTCGCAAAGACAAAAGTTAAAATATAAATTTTTGAAACACAAATTGAAGTAACCAAATATCCTGTTAAAATTCCAAAGGCAATACTAGAAATCACAGGCACTAAAATTTTTAAAGATTTAAAATATTTTTTGCAAAGAAAAATCAGAGTAATTATGGACAATAAACAAAGGATATTTATTTCAAATGATGAATTTTTGCTCGTTTTATATGTATGAATAGGGGTTCCTGTAATGTAAATTTTTGAAGATTTGCTTTTATTTATTTGATTTTGAAAATCTACTAGAGTTTTCATATCAGAATTTAAGGTTTCTTTATTTGTTATTTTTAATGGAATTTTTGAATAATATTTTCCATTGTATTCTGATGAATTTTCAGCGAGGTATGGAGTTTGTAGATTTAGAACATAATCAGTTGCAAACAAATATGGATCTTTATCTGGGGTTTGGATATAGACACTTAATGGATTATATAAAAGGTGTAAACTATTTCCTTCAACAGAATTGAAATCTTTTTTTATGAGTAAAGTACGAGTTTTTGCAGTAAGAAAATTCTCTGGATAAGCTTTATAAACATTCAAAATATCTTCAATATTTCCAACACTGTTAGGTTTTATATTTGTTTTTGAAAGAATATCGTTTAATTGAGATTTTAACTCATCATTTTTTTCAGCATTTTCTTCAGCATTTTCTGTTTCAATTATCACACTTAGATTTCGGGAGGACAATTTGGCAAGTGAAAGTAAATTGTTTTCCAGCTCAATTTTAGGATTTAAAAACCCTTGAGCAATATCTGTTTCAATGGGTGTTTTTTTATGAATTCCTGCGAAAAGTAGAATCATAAATAATAGAATTATCAAAAATCTTGTAACTTTTAAAACTGTTGATTTCATTTGTTAAACCATATTGTTGTTTTTGTACCATTTGTACTTTTTATAATCATCATCATTTTAGTACTAGAGTAATCCCCTCGAATTTCAATAGATGTAAGATATTTAGCAGCTTGATAGCCAGCTTTGGGTTTGAACCCTAATTGCCATTCATTGTTTACCTTACAGAAATAGAACCTGAATACCTTTTCTATTTTTGAATACGATTTATTGGAAATAGCATTAAAAATATCACTAATTTGTTTATATTCAGAAGAAGTATAAGAGGTTGTAAATGTTGTTGGATACGTCGTATTAAAAGTTACACCTTTGGTTTTGTCAAAAATAAAATTCCCAGAAGATTTTATTTTGACAGTTGAATTTGGAATAGTTTTTTCTTGTGTAAAATGACATCTTGTATTTTTAAATTCTGGAATTTGAGAAGATATTACAGACAAAGTTTGCGGATGGTCAAACACATCTGCATTTGCACTGCAGTTTAATGACAGAATAATAATAAATATTGTTAGAATTTTTCTTAACACCTTATTTATCCTCCATAAACATTGAACGAAGCTTTTCTGGAGCTTTGTATAATGTTTCATTCGTGTTTATATCAATACAAATTTGCATTGAAGATGCACAGAATAATTTTTTGTTGGCCTTGGAATTAGTAATTTCATACTTGATAATTATTGCAGGTTCAATTTCTTTCAATATACACTTGATATTTAATTCATCATGTAATTTTGCAGATGAAATATACTTTAAATCCATTTTTGCAATTGGGTATGCAATATTGTCTCTATGCATTTGTTCATAACTATAATTTATATGTTCAAAAAGTTCGCTTCGAGCTAATTCTAAATATTTTAAATAGTTTCCATGCCAAACAATATTCATAGGATCTAAATCACAAAATGGAACTTTTATATGAGTATTTGAAACAATTTCAACCATAACTCTAATCCTTTCGCTCAAGCCCAACTACGGGTAATACTCCAGAAGAGTATATTTTTTCATCATCTTTGTATGTATAAACAATGCCTTTTGCAGATTTTTCAAGTTCTAAATTTATAACTTTATCTGGTTTGATTATATTTTTAAATTTTATTTTTCTATATTGACCAGAAATATTAGATATTTTAAAAATTTTTGATGAATAATATTGTGCTAAAAATAATTGTACAACCCCTGGAACTATATGAAATCCGTCAAAATGACCTTTAAAGAAATTGCAGTTTTTATAAAAGTATAAAGATATAATTGCAAAATCTTTCTCTATTTGTCTTTTTACAGGAAGTGGCATTGATAAATTTAGATTAAATAATTCAAAAATTTCTGCAACCTTGATTTTTCCATTTGCACTATGTGGAATTTCATCCCAAAACTTCCATTTTTGCGGGATTATATCAACTTGTCCTATAATAGAAGATTTGATACGTTTTATCAGTTCAACCATTCCATATTTGTATAAGTATTCAAGTCCACTACTAGATAAAACACCTAAACAAGCTAGTTTATTCTCCAATTTAAAGGTATAAACATCTTTAATATAAGAATTTTCTCTAATAAGATTTTCAAGAATTTCCGCAGATATTCTTTTTTCTTGAACTTTATATACCCTATCATTTCTGCCAATAAATTTTATACATTGATTTGATAAAAGCTCTATCCTATCTTTAATAAGAATAGGTGAAATTTTTGAATATGGAGTTTCAACACATATATTTTCACCAACTTTTGAAAGATTGATATTATCAAATAATTTAAACACTGCTTCACCATCCGTACGGCAAGCCATAACACCTGTTTCTGTACTACCATAAATTTCAATAGTTTTTGTCGAAATTGATTTAGTATAAGCAAAAATTTCGTATTTCAATTCAGCTCCAGCAGATATGATAATTTTTGGATTTTTTTGAGGCTTATAATTATACTTTGCAAGAATTTCTAAAAATGAAGGAGTAGAAATTAGGCAAACATCTTTTTTATTAATATCTTCTGGGATACTAATTGAGTCACAATTAATTATTCCCCCACCATTTAGTGGGAGCATAAAGTGAAAGGTAAAACCAAATAAATGGTTCAATGTTGTTGTTGACACAAATTCCATATTCCGTAATTCTGGAAATTGAGATAATATATCTTGTGATTCAGCAACCAAGTTTGCTAAAGTTTTTACAACAACTTTTGGATTTCCAGAACTTCCAGATGTTGAAAAACAAATATCAACCTTGTTTGGATTTATCGAAATAAAATCAAACTCAGAATTTTTATCTATTGGTGCTAAATCTTGATATAAATTAATTTCTTCTTGGATAAAAATTCTTGCAATAAATTCAACTATAAATTCAAAAATACTGCATTTACTAAAATTTATTGGTCTATTTTGAGGATTTTGAATTCTATCTTTAATTAATATTTTTAAATCCGCAATAGTATAAGACTTATCCTGATTTATCAGAATTGTTTTATCATCAAATTTACTGGTATAAAAATATTCTAAAAATTTAGCAATCATACTTTTTCTTAAATCTAACTCTTATTATATATTCTATCGCAAAAAAACTTCCTACTAGCATATAGGATATAAAACCATTATAGATAGCCCATATTTTTTGAGATAAAAAGACAGTAAAAAAGGATATTAAAAAATTAAAAAAAGTAAATCCGGCCCAGACATATGTAAGCTTTCTTGTATATTCTAGGGCTTTTGGTTTGATATTAGGCTCAGTAAGCTTTGCAAATTTTTGAATTACAGTTTCTTTTGCAAAAGATGAAACAAAAAACACAGAAAAAATCATAAAATTAATAATTACAGGATAAAATTTAACAAAGTGCCATTTTGTAAAATGCACAATCAAAATGACAATTTGCATTGCAATAATTGATAATATGATTTTACTAAGCTTCTTCTTCATCACTATTTAGAAGTTTCCAAACTGCATTTACCACATCATCTACGGTTTTAATTTGCTTAAATTCCTCTGGAGTTAGTTTTTTATTAGTAAATCGTTGCATTCTCACAGCAATATCTACGGCATCAATGCTATCTAAATCTAAATCAGTAAATAAATTACTTGTTCCTACAATTTTATCTGGCGAAATATCTAAATCATCGACAAGAATTCTAGTTAACTCTTCTAAAATTTCTTCTTTGGTGAACTTGTTAGTCATGACGATTAACCTCCACAAACTCTGCAAGAGAATTTATTGAAGCAAAATGTTCTTTGTTTGACTCTTTATTAGCCCCCATAGTAATATTATATTTCTTTTTCAATGCCATTCCAAGCTCAAGTGCATCTATAGAATCTAACCCTAATCCATCAACAAACAACGGTTCATCATCAATAATATCATTAGGAGTTATTTCATCTAATTCTAAGGTTGTAATTATTAACTTTTTTAGCTCTTCTTTTAATTCCATATTTTGATTATACCATAATCTATTGATATAGACTAGAAGTTATCATTTTTGTAATATTTTTCTTTACGACAATTTCATTTTCAGAATTTTGTAACATTGATTTTACATCAATTTCTTCAACATAAGATAAATCGTAGGTTACAGTTTTTTCACCCGCCTCATAGACTGGTTGATTTATAAAAAGGAAATCGAAATCGGTATAATATTTCAACGCAACAATATTACAATTTGCATTCATCGCAATAGTTGCGGCTCCTTTTTTGATTTTTGGAAATTCGTTTCGCCTATGTCTTATTCCCATTGGAAAAATTACAATATTGAATCCGTTATCTATCATTTCTTTTGTATGTTCTTTTAAATTTTCTAATGATTCATCTTCCATAATAAAAATTGAGTTCACCAGATTAAATAATATTGGATTTTTGCTTAATGAATATTTGACAATACAAGTAGTTCTTGGAATAAGTGCAATCAAAATTAAAATATCAATAAAACTAGGATGCGTTGCAACAATTATTTTTTGCTTAATTTGTTTTATTTTTTCTATATCTGTTATATTTAATTTGATTATTTTAAAAAATATCAAAATTTCAATAAAAAATTTCCAAGTATAGTGGATTACATCTGAATAAAAACATAATAAATTTCTATCTTTCAAGAAATGTTTTGCCATTGGGAAAACAACAAAATTTAAAAATATTGCACCTATTCCAAAAATAGCAAAACTCATCAAAACAAATGTAGAACGGATAAGTCTAATCCCCAGTGACATAAAATTCTCCAAAATTAGTTTTATAACACGGGATTGAACCATCTATGAAATTTTTAAAAGTATCATATTCCTCAATACTATTTGATGAAAAAGTTTTACGAAAATCAACACAAGTTGAACCCTTTTTATATATAGGCGAAATTACCATTGCAACGCTTTGCACCTTTTCAAAATTATCAGCATAACAATATAATACTCTTTTTTTAGAAATCATGGATTTTATTAATCCAGAAGATAAACTATTTTTACCTGCAGAAATAGCATAATACGGGATTGTTGAATGCTTTACTAATGATATAATTCCTGCAAGATAATTATGAACAGATGCAGAAAATGCTATTGGAGAAACCTCATTACTCTCTGTATATTGTTCAATTATTGAAAATAATCGCTCCCACTCGCCATATTGAGATGAAAAAACAAATTCCTCAATATTATCATCATAAACTTTTCCAATCGTAGATAATGCAAGCTTGTCAAGCTTACTCAGTTTTCTTCTCAATAGCATTGGAATAAAGTCTAATTTACTATCAATTTGAGCACAAAAGGAAATCTGTTCTATATAAAATCTAGCATTTTCCATATCCTTATTATATAATAAAGTTAATTATTATGGGAATTGGAATTACAAGTTTTAATGCAATATGTAACTTAGGTTGGGGTATAAATGAAATATACTCCAATGCTATTGTAGGGAATAATAACTTTTTTGAAATTAAGACAGACATAATTAATAATAAAAAAGTTCGACTTGGAACTATAAAACAAGATTTACCTGAAATTAAAAATCCAATTTATAATACCCGTTGTAATCAAATGATTTTAAGCGGGTTACAACTTCTTGAAACAGAAGTAAATAAACTTGTCGATAAATATGGACAAGAAGAAATTGCCGTGGTAGTTGCAACAACAAATACTGGAGTTGAGGAATATGAACAAACGAAAAATCCAAACCATTTTGAACTCGGAAATCCGGCATTATTTGTTAAAGAATACCTACAGCTCAAAAATCTTGAAATTTCTGTTTCAACTGCCTGTTCTTCTGGAATTAAAGCATTTTCTATAGCAAGAGATATTTTAAAAGAAGAATTTGCGAAATCCGTATTGGTTATAGGTGTTGATGCAATTGCAAAACTTCCAATATTTGGATTTAATTCATTAGAAGTCTTATCTCAAAAACCAACTAATCCTTTTAGCGAAAATAGAGATGGAATAAATATCGGGGAAGGAATTGCAATTTTCATATTAGAAAACAACGAAAAACCAGAAATAGAAATTCTTGGATTAGGCGAAACTACAGATATTTATCATTCAACTTGTCCCGACCCTGCGGCAAAAGAATCAATAAAGGCTATTCAACTAGCAATGGAAGAAGCAAAATTATCCCCTAAAGAAGTTGATTATGTGAACCTTCATGGCACAGGAACAATTTCAAATGACACAATGGAAGCAAACGCAATCAACTTTATTTTTGGAGAAAATATCCCATGTAGCTCAACAAAACCCTTAACTGGTCACTGTCTCGGAGCCGCAGCAGCAATAGAAACTGCATTATGTTGTGAATTAATAAAAAGAGGGAAAACACAATTATATCCCAATATCTATAATGGGAAATATGATTCAAATTTACCTAAAATTAAACTTGTTTCTGAAAAGAATAATCCTTTATATGATGTTAAAACCTGTCTTTGTACAGCTTTTGGATTTGGGGGTACAAATGCAGCTATTATATTAGGAGGAAAAAGAAATGGTTAAATATGATTTAACAAAGATTTTACCGCATAAACCTCCGATGATATTTATTGATGATATTCTTGACTATAATTTAGAAGAAAAAACTTTAACATCTATTGTAACTATTCATGATAAAAAAATATTATTTGATAATCTTCATAACGGAATAAATGCTTTAGCAGGAATAGAATTTATGGCACAAACAATTGGTTGTTATGCTTATTTTAAAAACAATTGTAACCCTCCGCAAATAGGTTTCCTTTTAGGTTCTAAACTATATAACAACGCTATTGAATACTTTGAGAATGGGAAAAGTTATATTACCAAAGTTCACGAAATTTTTACAGATAATCAAATTGTTGCATTTGATTGTATTATTTATGATAATAAAGAAGAGATTGCAAGTGCAACAATAAATGTATATCAAAGTGATGATATAAAGGAGTTTACAAATAAAAATGACTAAAACCGTTTTAATTACTGGTTCAAGCCGAGGAATAGGTAAAGCAATAGCAATAACTTTAGCAAATGCTGGTTATAATATTGTATTGCATTGTTCTAAAGATATTGCTCGATTAGACAATTTAAAAAATGAAATACAAAAACTCGGAGTAAATTGTCGAGCATTAGCTTTTGATATAAAAAATAGAACAGAATGTGAAAAAAAATTAGTTGAAGATATTGAACAAAATGGTATTTATTATGGTGTAGTCTTAAATGCAGGAATTGCTAAAGACAACCCATTCCCAGCATTAGAAGGTATTGAATGGGATGATGTTATAAATACCAACTTGAACGGATTTTATAATGTTTTAAAACCGCTATCACTTCCAATGATTCAAGCTCGGAAGGGAAGAATTATTACAATTTCTTCAATCTCCGGAATTGCAGGTAATCGTGGGCAAGTAAATTATAGTGCATCAAAAGCAGGAATTATCGGAGCAACAAAGGCTCTTGCAAAAGAACTTGCAAAACGAAAAATTACAGTCAACTGTATAGCCCCTGGAATTATTGATTCTGACATGACTCAAGAAATTCCTGAAGAAGTAATTAAGCAAATACCTCTCAAAAGAATGGGAAAACCAGAAGAAGTTGCAAGCCTAGCAAAATATCTTATGAGTGATGATGCAGCTTATATTACAGGACAAGTAATATCAATAAACGGAGGATTAGTTATCTAATGGAAAAACGAGTTGTAATAACAGGAATGTCACTTGCTTCTCCTCTTGGTTCAGATATAGAAACAGCATTTAATAGACTTAAAACTTACAAAAATTGTATTAAATATCAAGAGGATCTTGATAAATACAAAAATTTAAGCACAAGATTAGCCGCTACAGTTGAAGGATTTACAATTCCTGAACATTTTAATAGAAAAGTTCTTAGAACAATGGGGCCATTATCGGTCATGGCTGTCGCTACAGCAGAACAAGCTCTACAAGATGCAGGATTATTAGGCGATGAAATTATTTCTTCTGGACAAACTGGAGTTAGTTATGGCTCATCTAGCGGATCTTTAGATGCAATTTTTGATTTTTATTCTTTGTATGCAAAAGATGATGTAAAATCTCTAAACTCAAGTTCTTATATCAAAATGATGCCCCAAACTGCTGCTGTAAATATTTCATTATATTTCAAAACTCATGGAAGATTAATTCCGACATCAACAGCTTGTACTTCTGGTTCTCTAGGAATCGGTTATGCCTATGAAACGATTAAAAATGGCTATCAGACAATTATGATAGCAGGAGGTGGAGATGAAATCCACCCATCTCAGATTGGTGTTTTTGATATTTTATATGCAACAAGTACAAAAAATAATACTCCCGAATTGACCCCTCGTCCATTTGATAAAGATAGAGATGGATTAGTAATAGGAGAAGGAGTTGGAACAGTTATTCTTGAAGAATATGAACATGCAAAAGCCCGAGGTGCAAAAATTTACGCAGAGATTGCAGGATTTGTAACAAACACTGATGGTACACATGTTACTAATCCAAACAAAGATACAATGGCACAAGTTATGAAAAATGCAATTCAAGCTGCGAATATTGATATAAATAGGATTGGTTATGTCAATGCACATGGAACTGCAACAATTTCTGGTGATATTGCGGAATCACAAGCAACAGGAACAGTATTTAGTAAAGGAGTTCCGATATCAACAATAAAAAGTTATACGGGACATACTTTGGGAGCATGTGGTGCTATAGAAACTATTTTATCTGTTCAAATGATGAATAATAATTGGTTTTGCCCAACATTAAATTTACACAATTTAGATAGTAACTGTGCACAAAATCTAGATTATATTACAAATTCTGGAAGAGTTATTGAAACTGAATATGTCATGACTAATAATTTTGCTTTTGGTGGAATAAATACATCATTAATTTTAAAACGAGTATAAATTTACTTCCAATTTGGATAATAGTCTATTGTTATTGTATCCGACGGAGTAATTTTTGCGTGTCCACCTTTTATAAAATCAGCTATCAAACCAAGAAAAGGAATTTCCGCTAACGTGAATCTTAGTGGTAATACGATATAAAGTTTCCGACTTCCTGCTTTGTAATAGTTTGTGACCAATTGAGATGGCTTTATATTTGGAATATCAAAATCTGTAAGATAAATTCTAGAAGGAACTCCATTCATCCCATTTGGGATAATATAACCGATTTTAGCGATTACAATAGTTCCACTTTTTACTACTGTTTTATTATTGTAAAAAATATCTTCCTTAATAACTAAATGAATATTTTTACCTTCATATAATGAATCATCTGTTGTTGAAATATCTTGCATTACAGATAATTTAATAGGAATTTTTTCAGTAGAGGTGTAATCATATTTTATTTGTTTATAAGGATTTTCAAAACTTTTATTTTGAAGGTATTTTTCAACTAAAAAATCTTCAGTTTGAGAATAAACACAATTTTGAAATACTACAAATGACAATAATATTAGCAAACACTTATTCATATCTTGCCTCAAAAGAATAATGATATTTCAGTTTCTTTTCAAATTCTCTTCGATTGTCCATAGAGTTTAATAAAAAATTTTGATAATAAACATTATCAATATACTTATTATTTTTGAGAAAATACGGATATTTTATAAAAATATTTTCGTAAATATGAGCCATTCTTTGAGTTGACGTATTATGCCTTGATAATTTGCTTAACTTTTGCGGACATGATTTATTAATATAGGTAATCATACCAAGAGGATTATAACCAGCATTAACAAGATAATCAATCGCTTGAGTATCAGCAAAAATTTCAAATTTTCTCGGAGAATAAAAGACATCAGACTTTTCATAATAATTTCCATATTTCAATAATGCATTAGAAATTTTAATTGCCAATATTGCCGCTTTTTCATCATCAGTTTGAGCATAATTTATTGCATTATCATAAATAATAATTTGGGATTTTGAAACTTTAGCAAGCTTTTTGGATTTTTTAGAGTTATTTTTGAATGTAAAAATAATATGTTTATCTATATGATTAGAATTTAATAAATTAAAACCGATATCATCAATTTGCTTCTGAATTGTCATATTTTGAACTGTTACAGAATCCCTAATATTTTCAGCACCAACAGCCAGTCCAAATACGAAAAGACTTACAAACACTACTAAAACTTTAGATATATTCTCTAACATATTAATTCCAACTAATAGTAACTATATCATAGGGAAAATGAAAATAAAAGTTTTTCAATTTATTATTTCTTATCTAAGAACATCTTTCTGAATTTGCTTTATAAATTCAGGTGTCAAACTTTTGGGAGACAATTTGGGCTTGGTCAAATCTTTCTCAATTGATTTTTCATATTTATTAACTTCTGATATGTTTTTAATTAAATTTATCAGAGCATAATATTCTGCTTGTGAAGTTGGAATTTTGTTATCCATATTTTTTGAGATTTGTTGTATGAATTTTAGTGCGATATCAGTCAATTCCGTACTTAACTTGCTTTCAGATTTATATTTTTTGTTGCGACTTTTATCCCAATCATAATTTTTCTTCCAATAAAAAATGGTACGTCTTGAAATATCTAAATTCCGACAAATATCATCAATAGACATTCCTTCTTCTATATATAAATTTTCTGCTTGTTTGTATAATTTTAGTTTTGACATAATTATTCCTCAAAAATTATTCTATTAATATCAAAAGTATTACGGTTAGTTACTCTACGAACTTGGAAATTTGTGAAATTATCAATATACCCATTTTTCTTACAAAATACTAATATTTGTTTTAAAAGTGCCATTGTATTTTTTATTCTTAAAGGTTTATAACTTCTATTCATAAAAAAATTATAAATTTGAATTATATCTTCCATGTCGAACTTTTTGATTGAATTAGATAAAATGCAAGGTAAAATATCAAATTTAATTACTGCTTTATATTTTTTCAAAGTCCTTTTACTACAATATTTAGTAACATATTCTAACAAAAACTTTTTCAAACCATATTCAAAATCATTATTAATTTTTATTTTTTGCTCAATAAATATACCATAAGGCATTTGATTATTACCTTGTGTATATTTATAAATGGCATGTTCAAATACAATTTTACCCTTAATCAAAAGCAGTTCAAGGTCTGATTTACAATCACATTCTGCTATCATTTCAATTTCATCAAGCGTAAATTCTTTTAGGTGTTTTGCTAATTTTTCTATGTTCATAAAATCTCCTTTATTACATCAAGATTTATTTCTTCTAAAGTATTATCTTTTGCAACAATTTCAAGCTTGTTTATCAGTTGTACTATTTGTCTAAACCTATTATATTTCTTATGTATAAATTCAATAGCATCAATATTTACAGTGATTTCTGAGAGTTGTTCAAATATTTGTTTTAAGTCATTAACGCTAAAAGTTTCAAATTTAACTATTTCAGAAAATCTATCAAAAAGATGTTTGTATCGCTCCAACTTTTTATGAGCTAACCCCATTCCAACAAAAATTATTGGACAATCCGTTTCATCGTGAATATCTCTCAAAATTTCTATTGTTTTTAAGTTATTCATTAAATAATCTATTTCATCGACAATGATTAATTGTGGTTTCTGTTTCAATTTCTGTACTATTAAATTGAAATTATCTGACGTTAAATATCTTGGAATTTCGTCCATTTCTTTGGCGATTTCTTCTAATAACCACCGTCCTGTCATAAGATTTGTCGCCCTTAAATATATCGCATCATATTTACAAGCTAGCCATAATGCAGTTTGCGATTTACCCAGTCCAGGATCGCCATATATAAGTCCCATTTTTGGAATATTTTTGGGTTTGTTTAAAAGATTTTCAACAAGTCCAATAAAGTTTTTGACATTAGTAGTTTTTACAAAAATCTTATTCATACAATAATTTGTACTCCTTAGTTTGTTTAAAATTTTCTATCCATTTATCATCAGGATTAGTCTTTATTAAATACTCATATTTTTCTGAATTATTTTTAAATGATTTATAAACACCATTTAAACGACTTCTAAACGCAGTTTGAACATTCTTTAGGTTTTCTGCACTTTCTTCTATCATTTTGGTTTCTAAAAATTTTGTTTCTTCATTTGAAAGATATGCCTTTACTGTATTTATAGTTTTCTTATGTAATTTTCTTTGTTTTACAATTTTTTGCTTGTAATCCTCAAAATCCGTAACTGTACCTAATAATTTTGCCATTGGGTGAGTTTCAGTTACTCTTTGGGCAATACATAAGTATTCACCTTTTGCTGTATAAACCTTTATACTTGTTAAATCAAAAAGGTTGTATTTAATTAAAACTTTATTTTTAAAGCCATAAAGTCTTTCATCAAAATAATCACAATTTAAAAATCTGATTCCATTTCGTTGAATTGTTTTGACTTCTGTTGCAAGCATTAAATCATCAAGCTGGTTTATATCTACATTTTGTTTTTTACGTTCTTCTAAAACTTCTGCTATTGTTTTATCTGATGCGTTCGGACAAGGTTGAGAATTTTTAAAATTTAACCACATATCTATCATTTTTATTGTTTCATCTAGAGTTGGAATAAAATCATTATGAATTTGTTTATGGAGTTTTTCATTCCTCATTAGGTAGGCGGGTTTGTCATCTATACTAGAACCAACATAACTTGGTAATAATTTTTCAAAACCTTCCTGAAACTCTTTGAAAAATCTCTCAATAACTTTTGCTCTGGCATTATACGGTCTTGCAAAAACAGTTTCTATACCTAACTTTGCATAAAGACCATTAAAACCAAGTTCAGAGAATCCTTTATCGTCTGTAAAATATTTTGCTCTAAAAGCTCTACCATTATCTTGGTAAACTATTTTAGGTATCATATCTAAATTGATTATCGAATTTCTTAATGCACTTGCTATACATTGGGTATTTTCTTCTAGCATAATTTCATAACCAACAAGTGCTGTTGACTTCCAATCTAAAAATCCAACTAATGTTGCTCTTGTTGGTTTACCAGTAAAAGGATTTATCACATTAAAATTTAAAACGTGTCCATCTGCTACAAGGATATCTCCTACTTCTAACATACTTGCATCACGTTTTATATATGGTTCTACTTCATCCGATAGAGCTTTTTCTCCATCTCGAGCTAAAACCCACTTATCATAATTATGCTTTTTGAACCAATTAGCATATTTTCTAAAAGTAATATCTGCTGGAATGTATAATTGTCCTTGTTGTTGGAGTTTGTATTTTGTAAGTGCAATCGCTTTACCTATACAAAGTCGATTTGGATGAAGTAATAATCCCATAAATATTTTAATTTCTTCATCAGTTAAACAAGTTCTGTATTCATTTACTTTTGCATACCTATATTGAGGAATAAGCTTTGTATAATCTTCTGTTTCGTTAATAATATTTTTCCAACGGTGAAGTGTACCACGAGATATTTTCCCTAAGATTTCAAAAAGGTGAGAATTTGAACGTATTATGCAAATTTACAAAATCATAATCTGCTTGAAGTTTGTTATCTGATTTTCTGCGAAATTCTTTCCATTGATTAAGCAAATCCAATCTTGCTAAGGCTATTTTCTTTGATTTTTCTGGTGTAAAATTTGTCATGAATATTTCCTTTGCATACACATTCATCACTCATCTTTTGAGATAAATCAAGTCCCAAATCTCCATCTCAGAGATATTTCGACACATATCAATTTGCAAGATAAAATATTTTTATCCAAAATGGTCATCGCTAATATTCAAATATAGTGGGGATTAAAGGCAATTTAAGGTAAGGCTTTTAGAAAATTAGTGCAAAAGAGTGCAAGAAAAGTATAATTTTGTGCAAAAATTTACCACCTATCTCAACACTAAAAATCAGCCTCAAAGTGGCTGGCTGTTTGAAATTTTATAAAAAAATACCTATCCAAATTGGACTGATGTATAATATCAATACGTATCAATATAATAATGAGAAAGAAATTTATAGTACTATTGATTCATTAATAACCACACGGAATTACGCATTAAAAAAGAGGGTTTGGAAACCCTCTTTTTTATTAGCAAGGGAGAGACTCGAACTCTCGACCTCTCGGGT
>ERZ869991.107-NODE-107-length-23916-cov-10.284827_pt1 | contig 23916 bp, 23 predicted proteins | sample MGYA00520862_ERZ869991 | MGnify/ENA primary metagenome ERZ869991 (study PRJEB32232, sample SAMN07284978) | human gut metagenome | biome: human-associated habitat; material: feces | host: Homo sapiens | place: Tanzania | collected 2014-08-11 ...
AAAAATTTTATGAAAAATTAAAGTTTTTATGAAAATGAGCCGTAGTATAAATTGTTGAGATAATAAGGAGTATAATTTATGTACACAGATGAAATTTTTGAAAATGCACTAAAAGAAACAAAAGAAGAAAGTTTCAAAGCATTACAAGGTGAAGTGAAAACAGTAGAAAGAGTAATTGAAAAACTTTTAACTCAACTATTAGAATGTACTTCATCTGTATCAGAACGTGATTTCCATGTTTGTGGAGTCTAAACGAATTACGACTTGAACAAAATTAAAAAATAAAGAGTTCCTATTTGCTAGGAACTCTTTTGTTCTTTTTGCTTAGTTTGATTAAGCTTTCGGGTTATATACAAACTTGTTTGGGTCTGTGTTTTGTACTTGTTGTTGATTTGATGCTTGATATAAGTTGTTATATATGTTGTCGTATGGGTTGCTCATTGCAGACATTGAGCCATATGGATTAGCCATTGAGTAGCTGTTGTTTGATGATGTCAAAAATGGATTATTTAATGGTGAAGAATATGCTGTTGATGGAGTTAAGAACATCGGGCTTGTGTATTGTTTTTTAATTTTCTCTTTGTCCTTTTTGCCTTGAGATTCTTCGGTTTCTTCTGTTTCTAGTGTTGTTGGTGATGTTGTTTGTTGTGCTAAAAATGTTTGTTGAGCTGGCTGTTGAGCTTCTGCTTGTTGCTGTGCTTCCAATTGAACTGCTTGTTGTTCTTGAGTTGGGGCTGTTGTATCTTGAGGTGCAGCGGATTGATTTTTAGACGCAGCTGCGTATTCTTGTGCTAATTCATCAAGATTAATTTCTTCTCCAACCATTTGTTCTAATGATTTTTTAGCTATTTTATCATCATCAGAGAGTTTTCCGTTTTCTGTGTAATTTGCGACTAGGTTTTGTAGAGCTTGGCCGACTACTTCGTTTTTAACCTCATCATCTTGTTTTGACGCAGCCGCAAGTTCATCTGCATTTTTCTTTTGGGCTATTTCAGCTTCACTTGGTCCAATAACTTTGTCTGCTGCTTTACTTGCTAACCAGCTGCCTAAGAATCCGCATGCTGCTCCGACTAAGCCTCCAACCGCTGTACCGATTGGACCACCGATGCAAGTACCGATTGCTGCACCAGCTTTTGCACCAAGTGCTGTACCTGCTGCCCAACCGCCTACTTCTGCGGCTGTTTTACCAGCTGTTTTGCCTAATTGTTTAAATCCTTCTTTTGTCCCTATTTGGAATGCTGGAATTACGTCTGTAAGAACTCCTACGCCTAATGAGAAGATTGCAAATCCTGCATTTCCTTTGACACCTTTTAATAATGTTGCAAATTTTGGATGTTTAGCTGCTGTTGATGTTAAGAACTTAGATACTTTTGTTATTCCTAAAGCATTTTTAGTTTTTCTAAAGAATCCTTTACCAGCTTTAGCGGTTGCTTTCGCTGTTGCTTTGGCACTTGTTGCGGCTGCTTCTTGTTGAGCTACATATTTACTAGCTCCAGCCCAGATGTTTCGTACTTTGCGAAATGCTTTACCTTTAGGAACTACATTTGTTGACCTAATAAGTTTATCTCTTGCTGCAGCTTCTTTTGCAAGATTTTGCCAGCCAGCTTTGAAATTTTTTCTATTTTTCCATGCCCAAGTAGCACCGCTAACACCACCCATAAATAGGGTTCCTGAAACAATGCCAGATGGTTCTTCCTGTCTGTTAATTGCAGTACCTGTGGCATAACGTGCGAGATTATTCATCGTTTGTGCTTGGTCAAAAGATACGAAACTCATGTTTAATTTTCTCCTATAAAATCCCCTGTATTTTAATAAAGTATTTTTATTTATAAAAATTGCCTTTTATGTTACAAAAACTTAACAATAATGCAGCTGACATTTGATTAAATGCCAACTGCATTGATAGAAAGTGGTTATTTGGGGTTATGCTAGGGTATTAAAATTCATATTTTGCATCATTAAATCGTTACTATATGGATTTGACATGCTGTTTGTTAAGAAGTCATTCATATTATAAGGGTTGAATTGAGGTGCTGGAGCAACTTGTGGTTGTTGAACTGGTTGGGTTTGTTGATACATTGCAAGTGCTTCAGCTTGTTTTTCTTCTGCCTCTGCAATTTTTTCAGAATATGATTTACCAACAACTTTGCTTGTTAACCATTCTCCTACACCCCATCCGATGAAGCCTCCGATTGGTCCGAATGCTAAAGAACCTACTGCTGCACCGATTGAAGCTCCTGTTAATCTTGCACCTGCTTTTGCTACTTCTGCAATGCCTTGTCCAAGGCCTTCTTCTTTTGTTGCTTTGATGATATTTGGTAATTCAAATCCAATCAATAACAAGTTACCTACTAATGGCATTTTTGACCAGATTCCTTTACCTAATCCTTTAACTCCACCTAAGATACCGCTTTTCCCTGCGGCTTTAGCTGCTGAAGCTCCACCTTTTGTTGCGGCAACTAAATCTGCTGGAGTTGATTTGATAGATCTGAAAATTCTAGAAAGTACAGATCCGTTCGCATGTGTTTTTTTAGCAACATTTAATGCTAATTTATTGCCACCATCTTTAAAACCTTGTAAGATTGATTTTCTAATTGATAAATTATTTTTAATGCCAGATTTAAAACTATCTCTAGCTCCACGAACTAAAATATCTGCACCATCCTCAAAAAGAATAGATGGAACGGTTTTTACAGCTCTTTTAATTGTGGTTATTCTTGGAAGTGCCTTGTATGCACTTTTTGCAACTGAAACGATTGACATAACTTACCTACCTTTGCATAATAAAATACACTTTTCTAACCTACACTTATATAAAAAATTTTTGCCTCTAAAAATTGACTAAAGATTAAGAAATGTAAAGTTGATTCATAATAAAAATGCCAGCTGCACACTTGCACTGGCTTTATTAAACTCTCTTCTTATTTTAAGTTTAGTTAGTATAGGTAGATTTTCTCTAATTATTTTACAGCGGATAGATTCGCCTTGATTCCTGCGTCTGAATTTATCTCACACGCATTTGAGTACGCCAAACTACGGCGTTTTCTTGCTCCTCTTAATATTAATTCAACACTTTCGCATCTGTTATTTGATGGTGTTGTTATCTTCTTTAGCATTATTTTTTACTCCATAGATTTCTGATTACAAATAATCTATCGGCAGTTAAAAGATAAAACTTTAGAAATTGCTTAGTGTTTGTTAACAATTCTTAATTAAAATAGCGAAAGTTGTTTTTGTTTTTCAAAATGTTTTCTTAAAAATGAAGGTCTGTGGTATTTAGATAATCCATATTCATCAATAGCTTTAAGATGTTCTGCGGTCAAATATCCTGCATTTCTATTCCAACCATATTGAGGAAATTCAGAGGCTAATTTTGTCATATATCTATCTCTTGTAACCTTTGCTAAGATACTTGCAGCTGCAATGGATGCAGATTGTCCGTCACCTTTGATTATAAATTTTTGTGGGTAGGTATAATTTCTTATAAGCTTATTCCCATCCACAAGAGTTATGAAATCTTGAAGTTCTGCTTTTTTTATAACTTCTTCGCAGGATAATTTCATTGCTTTTAGAGATGCGTTCAAGATGTTTATTCTTTCAATTTCATCAACTTCAATACAGATTACAGAATTAATTGTGTTATTTAGAATTACGTCATAAAGCTTTTCTCTTGCACAGGAGGATAATTTTTTAGAATCATTGAGCCTATCAAGGTCAGAAATCAGAGAGTCTGTAACATCTGGAAAATAAACACAAGCGGCAAAAACGCCACCTGCTGCTGGACCTCTTCCAGCTTCATCTGTCCCAATTACTGTCCCAAAATTTTTGTCAAACTCAAATAATTCGTTCATAGATGTAATTTTACAAAGAACAAACAATTACTTCAATAAAAAAATAATATTATATAAAACGAATTTGAATGTTTAAATTGAGAAAATATTTTCCATCTTTTTCGTAAATTGTTCCAAAATTGTGTCTGCTAGAGCTAGGGGTATCAAGTTTTGTATTTTTAAATAAATAATTCTGAAATTCATTATGATTGTATATATGGTAACATAATATTTCCCCAGATTCTTTTACGATAATATATCCCCCTGTTGCTTGAATATTCCCATTCCAAGGGGTTGCTGGAGTCATTCCTAAAGCAATATCAGTTAAAAATGTTTTTATTTTATGTTTATAAAAGTTTTGTACGTATTTTTCATTTATTTTGCATGGATTTATTTCTTCTAATTTTTTAGTTAAATCTATAATAGTTTTTCCTTTTCCAGTGAAATATAATTTTAGCATTTCGGCAACTATTATCGGAAAGTTAGTATCAACCATTAGAAGATTGTATTCAAATATAGGGTTTAAAATTTCAGAATATGTTACTGTTCCCAACTCAAGTATTTTTATAAGGCGATCCTTTAGTTTTGCTGGGGTGGCTATTTCATTTATCTGAGTAATTTGAGTCTTATCAAGTCCAGCTACTTCATAAGTGAAATTAGTTGATTTTGCAGCATTAAATAATGTTGATGGACTTCCAAGTTTTGATTTTATACTAAAACCAAATGTTTCGTCTCGTTGTGTTTTAGGATCGTGTAAAACTACCGTAATGTCAGATTTATCCTTGCTATCTGCTTTTATTTTTGAGCATTTAATAACGTGCATAAATGTTTCTATTGTTGGGATAGAAAAACTAGATGTCTTTGCTTCTATGATTGCATTTAGCAACTCATTTGCTTTTTGAGTAAATTCATCAAGCCCCATTGAAAGAATTTCAATGTTATCCTCCGTAATAATTTTTATTTTAGAATCATGTTTTTCGTAGAATTTCATATTTCCGTTTTCAGTTCGAATGATCCTTGTTAATGGAAAATATAAATCTTTAATTTTTTCGAGGTTACTGTCTGCCCCATATAAAATTCCGTCGGATAGCAATTTTATAAAAACATATAACTCACTCCATTCACCTTTATTTTGAGTAATCATTATTTTTCTCCAGTGCATTAAGTAAATTTTGAGCTGTTGCTTGGATGGCTGGGATAGCTACTGAATTTCCAAATTGTTTATATGCCGCAATATCAGATACTTTTATCTGAAAAGAGTCTGGAAACCCTTGTAATCTAGCCCATTCTCTTGGTGTCATTCTTCTAATCCCTTCTCTATTTACTTCTCCCTTTATATTTGTAACGGGAGTGAAATCTTTGAGTCTGTTATCAATTATTAAGTTTCTTTCTCTTCCCATTCCTCCTGTTACCAGAGTGTTTGAAATCCCATCTAAATTTTTAATTTCGTAGCCAAAGCCATTTCCTTTTTCTTCGTTCCGTTTTTTATGACGACGTAGGCAATCTAAATAAACCGTAGAAAGATAATATTTTACAGAAACTGTTTTTGTTTCCATTATATCTCGGATACTTTTTACAATTCCAAGTGGCTGAGGGTATGCAAAATCGCTTTCAGTAATTCCTAAGTCTTTCCTAAATCCTACAATAAATATTCGTTCTCTATTCTGTGGGACTCCGAAATCTTTAGCATTTATAATTTGTGGTTTTGGAACTATATAACCCAAATCATTTCTTAGAACATTCAATATAGTTTGTAGCGTTTCACCTTTTTTGTGGTTTGTTAAGCCCTTAACGTTTTCAAGAAAAAATGCTTTAGGTTGTTTAGTTTTGATAATTCTTGCGACATCAAAAAATAAAGTCCCTCTCGTATCATTAAATCCCCCTCTTTTCCCTGCAATACTAAATGCTTGGCAAGGAAAACCTCCTACTAGGATATCGTGGTTGGGGATTATATTTTCATCAATTTTTGTAATATCTCCCGCTGGTACTTCTCCAAAATTTATGGCATAGGTTTTTCTGGCATTTTTGTCTATTTCTGAACTGAATACGCATTTCCCTCCTATATTTTGAAATGCTATTCTCATTCCTCCAATGCCAGAAAATAAGTCAATAAATGTAAAAAGTGGCTCCGTTAAAGGTTCAAACGGAATTTGTTGCTGTTGTGACATTTTTGACCTCCCATAACAATTTAATGATACCATAAAATAAATTTAATATCGTGGTTTGAGGTAGTGTTTCAATCTAATGTTAACTTATTTGTCTTATAACATGACTTAACCAGAATATTTAATGTAAAATGTTCTAAGAAGGATATTACGGGCTTAGTTACAAAAAGAATGATTACAGAAGAAAAACTATATAATATTCAAGATGTGTGTAAGTTGTTTTCGATTTCAGAAGCAACTGTAAAAAACTGGATAAAGTTGAGAAAATTAATCCCGAATATTTTGGAAAATAATACTCCATTATTCTCTCAAAATTATATTGAGAGTGTGATGTCTGAGTTGAAATCAAGTTCTTCTTCAACTCTAAAATCCAGAAGAAATAAAAAATTTGCTAGTGGTTCTTTTTTATATAAAGATTATGTTTCAAAAGATTCTATCAATCTTTCAAATATCCAAGAATTACTTGATTTTGTAGTTGAAAATGATATCTCATTATCCATAGAAAATATTCGCTATCTCCTTACGGATGCTGCAATTCAATTGTATTTATCAAAAAATGGGATAAATTCTCCTAGTGAAAATTTATTGTTTGAGTATATAAATTCCAATATTGATTTAGGTCAATTTGGTTTGCTCATTGAAGATTTGCTCTGCAAGGATAAAAGAATGGCTCTTGAATTTTTAAACGCTAATCCAAGTTTTTTTAAATATAAATATATATACGAGAAAAACGAAGATATTTTAGGGCTTTTGTTTCTCTCTTTATCAAATCTTTCTAATAGAAAAGCGAGAGGGGCGTATTTTACCCCAACTAAAGTTGTTGAAAAAATTATTTCAAATTTAGATTTAAAAAATGAAAAAATCATTGACCCGTGTTGCGGTTCAGGGAATTTTTTACTTCAGCTTCCAGATGTCGTGACCTTAGATAATATCTACGGAAATGATATTGATAAAACGAGTATTGAGCTTACTAGAATCAATATGTACTTGAAATATGAGCCAAAAAATTTAGATGTTTTATATGAAAATTTTACAACAAGTGATTTTTTGAAAAATAATACTGATATTAAATATCAATATATTATTGGTAATCCTCCTTGGGGATATGAGTTTTCAAAAGAGGAACTAGCAGATTTAAAAAAGATATTTGTGTCTGCTGATACCAAAAATGTCGAGTCTTATGATGTATTTGTTGAAAAATCTTTGTCATGTTTAGAGGATGATGGCAGCTTATTTTTTGTTTTGCCTGAAGCAATCTTAAATGTAAAAACTCATAAAACGATACGCCAAATCATTCTTGATAATACCTCAATTGAATACTTGGAATATTTGGGGAATATGTTTGATAAAGTTCAGTGTCCAAGTGTGATTTTAAAACTACAAAAGTCTAAAAAAGCCTTTTCTAGTACTGGCATGAGGGTTAAAACTAAAGATAGTGAATTTGTTATAAATACTCATAGAAAAGTATCTAGTGAAACATTTAATTTTAATATGAGTGATGAAGAATATGATTTATACAAGAAAATTATGGATGAAGAAAACAAGGTTTCCTTGAAAAATAATGGTGTATTTGCACTTGGAATTGTTACTGGAAACAACAAGGATTATATTTCTAGTATCAAGACTGAAAAGAATGAACCAATATTGAAAGGCTCTGATATTACAAAATATAAAATAAAGAAGGTTGAAAATTATATTGATTTTGAACCAGATAAATTCCAGCAAGTTGCCCCTGTTGAATTTTACAGAGCGAAAGAAAAACTTTTTTATAAATTTATCAGTAATAAATTGATTTTTGCTTATGATAATAATCAAAAATTGTCTTTAAATAGTTGTAATATATTGATTCCTACATTTGAAAATTTGAATATTAAATATGTCATGTCTGTATTAAATTCAAGTGTTGCTCAATTTATTTTTCAAAAACAATTCAATTCAATAAAAGTATTGCGTTCTCACATTGAAAGTATCCCAATTCCTGTTTGTGAGAATAATTTGCAACAACAAATTATCGAGTATGTTGATAAGGTTTGTGAAACAGAGGATGACAAAGATTATAAAAAACTTTGTTACCAAATCAATTTGTTTGTTGCGAAATTGTATAACCTTTCAATGGATGAATATGAATTAGTTGAAAAATCTATTTTCTAAATAATTCATATAAATTTTCATAGGTTAGAGTTTGTTGAATATAGTTTTTATACATTGAAAAAATAATTAAAAATTGCTCCTTGCAATAAATTTTTTTTATGTGAGAATGAATTATGGATATAAAGTGTAATTTAGACAGTTATTATTCGTCAAAAAGGCGAACTCCCCAATCTTGTGTGTTCAATGGTTCACAGCGAACTTTGCAGGTTAAGTCAAGGATTGAAGAGAGTAAAAAGGAAGATATTTTTGTGAAAAGACCAGATGCGGCTAAAAGTGCGTCTGGTCTTTCTGGTATAAGAATGAAATTGGCAAATGTTGTTCATTCTGTGGCAGATTATGGAAAATCATACAAGAAAAATATCAAACATACTTACGACCACAAAATTGTCTTTGCGTTGATTGAAAAAGAGTTGTATGGATGTCATTCAATCGATAGTTATACTCACGATGCGGATAAAATGATTTTGTATCTTCTAGGATTCCCAAAATCTTTTGTTTCAAAGTTTCATAGAGAACATTCTGTTCACCATGTTGAAAGTGGCAAAAAGATGAATTTGCGTAGTATGTTATGTGATAATATTGCTTCTTCTCCAGAGTTCAAACCAGAAAAGAAAAATTCGTTGAGAGCATATTATGCAAAATCTAAGGAATTACAATCTGTTAAGGGTTTTGGAGATTTGCTAATCAAATATAATTATGGTGAAAATCTTGATTTTGATAAAATTAAGCAATTAAGAGCTGTGAAATTTGAAGGAATGAAAGGTTTCGTTCGAGTTGCTATGAGAGCCATTTTATTTATGGTATTTCCGCACTAGGGTTATAAAATCTTATCAGTCCAATAATAAACTATTCTTATTTTTGATGATTTATGCTATCATCAGAAAAGGGGGATATGTTTAATTATGGATAAGAAGAAGATTATAAATATTTCTATATTTGCGGTTATTTTGATTGCGGGAATTGTATTCAGATTATTGTATTTACATACAGATATTTGGTATGATGAAGCCTGCTCTTGGTTTACGGCAAAACAATCTTTCCCAATGGGGATAATGGATAATTTGTTGCACTTAGATTTGCAACATACTCCTTTATATTTCTTCTTACTCCATTTTTGGATAAAGTTATTTGGCGATAGTGAAGTTGCGATGAGAACATTATCATTGTTGTTTGGAATCGGAACTTTACCTTTGGTATATGTTGCAACAAAGAAAATTACGAATAATAAAATTGCTTTATTTTCTCTTGCAATTTCTGCGGTATCTCCATTACTTGTTTTGTTTTCGACAGAAGTAAGAATGTACCCAATGGTTGTATTTTTAGTTGTTCTGTCTTTGAATTTTTTAATTGATTTTGAACAGACTAAATCTACAAAATCTCTTGTAAAATTAGTAATTACGAATTTGTTGATTCCATATACATTAGTTGGCGGAATATTATATAACGTTGCACTTTGGGGAACTTATGCTCCTTATTTGTATTCTCAAAATAAGAAAGATTTCTTTAAGTATATAAAGGGCTTAGGAGCTGAAATAGTTGGATTAATTCCTTATTTTATATTGATTTCTTATTATGCAAAAATGAGAAGTATTTTTGTTATTTCGCACGAAGGGGAGTTGGCATTTTTCCATATTGTGGATGTGATAAGAAATTTCTTTGGGGCAACAATTGTTAAAAATATCTATTGGCCATCTTTCGATCCTTATCAAATAACATTCCTATTTGCAATGCTTGTGGTTGTTCCTTGCGTGTATTTTGTTTATGGATATATTCAAGGAATGAAAAAATCTGATGGGTTTTTGAGTGTTTTATATAAGTTATTCATCTTAAGTTTTTGTTTATCAATAGTATTTTCAATGTTTCAAGTAAATATTTTCACTGTTCGATATATTTTGTATTTAGTTACTCCAATGTTTATATTGGCGATTATTGGACTGTTTAAAACATTGCCCCAAAAACATGTAGAAAGATTTTTAGTTGTATTTATTTTGGCTTGTGGAATTTTCAATTATTTTAATGCAAGAGATTTCAAGGTTTTGAAAACTTTGGCTTTTAAGACCGTGCGACTTGAATCTGATAAACTTAATCTTGGAGTTGATGATATTGTTATTATGCCATTTGGGGCTGATGCACCGTATTACTTTAGAGATTTGTATTCCCCAAGAGTTTTTGATTTTGATCTTCATAAAGAATTGAGAAATCCTTATAATACTCATTTTTATGACGAAAAACAACAAAAAGATATAATAGAACGTCAAGCTCTAACTATTTATGATGCCGTTATGTCTAACAACGTTTTTAGTCGAAATTTCTTTGATTATTTTACAAAAAATGTTAATGAAACTGTTCCAAAGGGTAGATATGTCTTGATTGCTTTGTATGGCTCTGATGCTGATAATATCACGGATATTCAAACCCTAAGAAATTCTATTCCTGGGGATTATGTTATTCCTGCAAGAAAATTAGAAATAATGTTCAAAAAATTCTTGTGTGATGTCAGTGTGATGCTGAATATGAATTTTGTTCCAGTTAAAACATTTAGACAAGACAATTACACATTTTTCTTGTATCAAAAAGTTAAATAATCTAATTAGAGGTAGATAATTTTAGGGAAATAAGTATAATAAGAATGTGAAAAAGATTATAAAATATTTGTTATTTATTGCGTTTTACGTATCTTCTATTTCGCTTGTTATTGCAAATGAATCTGGTGTGAATGATATGTGGAAGTGGGTTGCGGAAAACAATTATATTTATGAAGATGGTATTGTTGGAACAGAAGATAGATATGGCTTTACATTTTTGTTGAAATCTTACAATAAGGGGCAGTATGAGCCAGTAAATGGAAATAAAATTCAATATACTTTAAGTCAATATACTCTTGATTGCGGAAAATCTACTTATAAAATTGGTGTAATTGATTCTTATGGCTATCATGATAATTTTGTTTCTGGAGATTATAACAAATATGCCGAATTTCAGCCGATAGTTCAAGGTACGGCTGTATCTGCTGTTTATAAGAAATTATGCAGACCTAATTATTAAAAAAAGACTTTGAATGTATTTCATTCAAAGTCTTTTATGAAAAATATTTTGTAGTTGGAATTAGGCAGCTACATCTAATTTTTTGCCAACAGCAGGTTCTTTTGATTCGTCTTTAGCATCTGCTTTAACTTCTGCAGGAGCTTTGTCTGTTTTGTCTGCTGGTTTTGCATCTTTTGGAGCTTCAGCCTTGTCAGCTTTATCAGTTTTAACTTCTGCTTCAGGTTTTTTAGTTGAGATTTCAACTGTATCTTTTGCTGGAGTTTTTTCTAATGGTGCGATTTTTGGCAATTCGTTTTTCATGAATTCGTCAATTGGCATTTGACGAACGCCTTTTTTATCTCCAGATAAAGTTACTATTCCATTGTTTTTTGTTGCTGTAACATTTTCACCGTCTTGAGTTTTATACTTGATTGTTGTGAACGGTTTAATTGGGGCTTGTTGTACTGCATCTACCATACTACTACTTCCTTTCTTTTTTTGTCGTTTATTAAATTGTTGTCTTACTTAAATATTGTGAATATCTAAAATTGCTTAATTTTCTAATTGTTGTTAATATTTCTTAATTTATTTTCTTTTTTCAATAATAGTGAATGTTTTTGCCTATTTTTCTGAATAATTTCAAACGCTAAATCTTTCATAAGTTTAATTTTTTCATCAAACATGAAATTTTTATTTTCATTTTCTAAATCTTCCTTATTGATTTTTAAATGTTTTTTATTTAGCTTTTTAGCATATTTTAATTGTGTTTTGTATGCGTGTTTTTCAGAAATTAGAGAATATCGTATATCTTGTAAATAATCTATTTTATCCTCCGAATCCAAGCCTCGTAAAAATTTAGTAATTTTGTTTCGAAGATGGTTGAGAATTATTTTTTTGTCTTTTTTCCCCTCTGGAAATTCTCTATTGTAAATCAAATCATCATATAACCTGTCATACTTCTTTGTATATAACCCAATATTTGCCATTTTTTGGTTTCGGGTGAGGTATTTGGGGTGGAAAATTTGATCTGCTACATGCTGAAATTCATGTAACAATGTAGTTAATTCTACACGTTTAATTTTATTCTTAATAGTTCCAATGTCAATAGTTGTTTTTGAGATTTGCCCCGTAAATTCTGAGTAGAGAATATCACTTTCTCCATCAAAAATGTCAGAATATCCATTTTTTCTAATAGGGATATCTATTTGCCCTTTCAAAACATTTTTCAATGCTTTTTTCGCTTGAGCAAAACTTATTTCTTCTTTTTTATTAAATTGAGGTAGGATTTCTCTATATAGTTTATCAACAATATTGCATGCTTTGGATTGTCTATAATTAACAGAACCTTTAACCTCTTTGAATGGAAGTTTAACTGTTGGAGAAAGTTTGTTTATGTAAATCATATTTTTCTTAAATACAAACATCGAAAAATTTGCTATAATTGTTAAAATAAATAATTAATGTTAACATAGTCGTATGATTGAATTACTAATTTTATATTCTTTGTTAAAACACGATTTGACTATGTATGCAATCCACAAACGGATTTCAGAAAATTTTCAAGCCTTTACTAATCCTAGTTTTGGGGCTATAAAACCCGCTCTAGTTCGACTTGAAAAGCGTGGATGTATCCGCTCTGCAAAAATAATGTCTGACGGTGGAAAATTATCTATATTTTATTCAATTACCAAAGATGGATTAAAAGAGTTGAAAAAACTTTTATTAAAACCATTCTCTTCAAATCCATTACAGTTCTTGTCTGATGCAAAGATTAAATTATCTTGTGCTTCATTTTTAAGTAGTGATGAGGCTTACGAATTGTTTGAAGAAGTTAAATCAAACGCAATTTTGCATAAATTAAATGCTGAAAAAACAATGGCAGATGAATATAATCCGATAGATTTTTATCAAAGAATTGTGTTAGATAATACAATTTGTGAATATAACAATTTTATTTCAATGATTGAGGGGTTTGAAAAGGGTAATGCCAGCAATAGTAGATAGTGTTCTTGAAGATTCTATTGCTCAAGAACTTGAAATTGAAAAAGGTGACGAAATACTTTCAATCGATGGCTGTAAAATGCAGGATATGATTGATTATAATTTTTATATGAAATCAGAACTAATCACTGTTGAAATTAAAAAAACTAATGGTGAAATCGAAGAAATAGAAATTGAAAAAGATTATGATGATGATTTGGGAATCGTTTTTGAGAGTGCAATTTTTGATAAAATTAAACCTTGTTTAAATCATTGCTTGTTTTGCTTTGTGGATCAACAGCCAAAGGGTTTGAGAAATACTTTGTATATTAAAGATGATGATTACAGACTGTCATATTTACAAGGAACTTATATAACTCTTACAAATCTAAAAGAGGCAGATAAAGACAGAATAAAAAGAATGCATCTTGGCCCTTTTTATATTTCTGTACATACAACAAACCCAGAGCTAAGAGTAAAAATGCTTCGTAATCCAAATGCAGGGAAGGCATTGGATAATTTGCAATGGTTTAGGAAAAATAAAATTCCGTTTCATGCTCAAATTGTTTTATGCCCTGGGCTTAATGACGGTGCGGAGCTTGAGAGAACGTTATCAGATTTGGCAAAATTGAAAACAACAGTTTTATCTGTGGCAATTGTACCTGTTGGAATTACCCAATTCAGAGCAGAGGGAGAATTGAAGCGAGTTGACAAAAAATGTGCGGAAGAAGTTATCGAAATTTCTTCTAAGTATAAAAGAGTTTGTTGTTCAGATGAATTCTTTTTACTTGCGGATAAGCCTATTCCTCCATCAAAATACTATGGTAATTTTTGCCAATTAGATGATGGGGTTGGCTCGTTGAGAATTACTTTAGATGATTTTAAGAAAAGAGAATTACCAAAATCAATTTCACTTCCTTATAAAATAGTTTTTGCTTGTTCTTATGCTGCGAAAAATATGCTTCAAGAGGTTGCAAGGAAGCTAAATAAAATTAAAAATTTAACAGTTGAGGTTTGCCCTGTTAAGTCAAATTACTGGGGGCAAGATATTACTGTTGCAGGCCTTATTACAAGTGATGATTTAATTAGAACAGTTAAAGATGTTGATTGTGACGTTGTAATGATTCCGACTGTTATGCTCAGACCTTATACCGAAGATTTTTTAGATGGTAATAACTTAACTTATGTGAAAGAACAAACTGGTAAAAACTTTTATGTTCAGCAAAATATCTATTCTCTTCAAGAAGTTGTTGATTACATTTGGACTTTGTAAGGGATTATTTAATTGTTGCAACTTTTTCTTGACTCGCAGATGTGATGTTATTTTGCTTTTTTATAAAGCGGTTTGCACTAAAAACAGCTCCTAGCGTAATTATTCCAGATAGAATAATTGCTATCGCTTTGTTACCTTTTGAAGATTTTCTTATTGATTCAGAATTTTCAAAGAATAATTTGTGAGCGTTTTCGTAAAATATTTTGTTTATTATTGAGTCTGATTCGCTTCCAAAGTTTTTCCTAATTGATGTTTTTAGATTTTCAACGGTAATTTTATAAGCATCTTCTGGTGAAATTTTTGGATTTCCTCCATAGCAGCCAAGAGGGGCGTCAGTTCCAAAAAGAACTCTATCTAATGCATTTTTATCTTTAAGTTTTTTAATTAGATTAATAATTGTAGTCGGAGTTTTTACAGGTAAATCATTTTCAAAATCAACCCACGAAATATCGCAATATAATTTTGCATCTTTATTATCAATTGATTTCAATAGAATATCAATTGCTTTTTGATGAGCAAGTTTCCCTCCTGCACCAGTATGTGCCATTATAATTGGTACAGCAGGATGTCTTTTTGCTAAATTGTAAATAAACTCTGGATCAGATTTATCAAATTTAGAAAAATCTTGAACAACTTTTTCAATTCCTTCTGTGTAATCTAAATTTACTTGAGAATGGAATAAGCACGGCAATTTGTATTTTCTTGCAAGTTCTAAATATCCATCATAACTTGGGGCATCCGCTTTTAAATCAAGTTGTTTCGGATGAAATTTCAGACCTTTGAATTTGTCTGGTGCAATTTTCAAAACTTTTTCAATGTTTTGCGGATTGCCGAAACTTGGCTGGCATGTCGCATATAGAACGTAATTTGGATTGGATTTGTATTTGTTGTATAGGTCTAAATTTCCCTTAATTTCATCAGATAAGAATGGTGTTCCATTAGAAGTTATTGAACTTTTTGTCATATCTGGGTGATTTCGAACCATGCAATCAAGATTTGATACAAACATTTTTTCTATCTTGTCATTTGGATTAGTCAAATGTTTGTTGGCAATTTCGAGAGTATCAATTGGTGAATAATCTTTTAGATATGCATAATTCCCAGAAGAGATTTCAATTGCTCCATTCGTTTTTTGAGGAGAAGAAGTCCACCAATGTCCAGTATGGGTATGAATATCATACCCCGCAGTAAAATTTACGTTTGAAATTCTGTTTATCTGCATAATTAACTTCTCAAATTCCCTCATTAAATTTATTCTATTAACTCATAAACATAAATAATTTTGTTATTTAAAAGATAATATTATTAAGATATATAAAAGACCTCTTACAGAGGTCTTTTTATTGGTTTTTAAAATACTTTTGGTATAAATCTTTTGGTTACTTTGTTAGCATATTCTCTATATTCAGAATCTTGAAGTAGATTTCTTTCTTCTGTAACTGCTCTAAGATAATATAAGTATAACCAAAGTCCAATCCCAAATGTGAAAATTATTTTTCCAAATATTGAAATTTCGCCTAATAACATTACTGGAATTGTTGTTAAAATAATGTAAATCATATTCATTGAATATTCTGGGTGTCTAACTATATTATAAGGGAAACTTGTAACGATTCCTCTGTTAGTTAAATTCCCCGCTTTTGTTCCCAGTCTAAGTACTGCTAACATCATTCCTAAATGAGCTAATACTACAAGAACGTTTAGGATAATTCTTAGTGTAAAATTATCGACAGGAATAGATTGTTCTTGAAATCTAGGGATTAGCTTATCTGTAAGGATTAAGAATGGATAGTAACAACTAAGACAGCTAATAATTCCAAGTGGTGTTGTATCAACAGTTTTGATTTTGTTTTTGAATAAGTCAAGTTCTGTAAGGTAACTGAATCCTAAAACAAAAGTTATTACCATCACAATTAGTTGACGCCACATATCAAACGTATCATCTATGTATTGTGCAATTCCAAACGATGTTCCATTTGCTGTCCCGTATTGTACGGCTTGGTTAAAAAATTCTTTTAAAAAGTCTATGTTATAACCCATTGAAAGAATGTATTTGTTGCATAGAAGGTTAACACAATAATACCCAAAGAACGCTTTTACAAATAAAATAACAAGAGCTTGTTTTTCATTTTCTTTAGGTTCAATATTTTTGATTCTTTCTTCTACTGTTAATCCAAATTTAAATTGTCTTTTAATGAAGTCAAGGATTGCTACGCTACGAGATTCTAAGATAGATTTAGGTCTAAAAAATAAAAATATTGGTAGTGCCAATGCTACATAGCCAATGTAATATGCTCCAAGAACAACAATATAATTGCAAAAATCGTATTCTATTTGCTCATTTAGTACTGGGCATATTGCTAATGCTAAAAATACTATTCCGTAAATTAAAATAGATGAAAAGTAGTGTTTATAGACATCTTTGTCTGTTACTTCAACTTTTGTATTTTCTTCCATATATTCCCCTCTTATATAAAATAAAACATTATATAAATTATATCATAGTTTAGCTGTCTTGTGAATTTTGAAATAAAATGATATAATATATTTTGTCGGTTTATTATTTAAGGAGAAAAAGTAATGTATTGTAAAAAATGTGGATTTGAAATAACAGATAATTCTATAAAAAATTGTCCTAAATGTGGAGCTAAAGTTAATGGTTTGCCAACGTGGGCAATAGTTCTCATTGTTCTAGCTGTAATTTTTACAATTATACCTTTTGCGTTAGGTATTTTAGGTGTTATTTTAGCAATTACTCTTCCTGTTTTTATGAGTGATACGGATAGTTCTCAATTCAGAAGGAAATATTTAAAAACTATATCAACATTAAACCAAGCTCAGTTGATGAGCCAAGCTATGAATGATGAAGAATTTACTAATTCTGATGATATTTGGAATAAAGGGATTAAAGAAAATATTGCTGGAGTTGTTGATATTCCAGAGGGAATTAGACTTTCTAATGGTGTAGAAGTTAAATATGAAAAACTAAGAGAATCTTGTGAACCAAATTATTCTAAGAAAGCAAGCGAATCTACTGCTTGTGCGATGTTAACTATTGATGTTAATGGGTTTAGCAAAGCTCCAAATAAAATGAGTACAAGTACAAAGATTGCGGATAGATATGCAGTATTAATGTACCCTATTTCTGTTGTACCAATAACAGGATCTGAAGAAGAAAAAATTCTATATCCTCAAGGAACTTCAAATTAATTTTGCTTTTGTCTTAGATAACTTTCAACAAATTCATCAAGATCACCGTTCATAACAGCGTCAACATTACCTGTTTCGCAACCTGTTCGGTGGTCTTTTACCATCTTGTATGGGTGGAATACGTAAGAACGAATTTGAGAACCAAAATTAATATCCGCAGTTTCACCTTTAATATCAGATAATTTTTTTTCGTGTTCAGCTTCTTTTATTGCAAGAAGTTTTGATACTAAGATTTGCATTGCGTATTCTTTATTTTGAAGTTGAGAACGTTCTTGTTGGCATTTTACGACAATTCCAGAAGGCTTGTGCATAATTCTAACAGCTGTTTCTACTTTGTTGACGTTTTGTCCGCCAGCTCCGCCTGACCTCATTGTAGTAATTTCCAAATCGTCTGGTGGAATATTTATTGTTTTTTCAAAATCTTCAATAATTGGGGTAACTTCAACAGAGGCAAAGCTTGTTTGTCGTTTCCCATTTGCATTGAATGGAGAAATTCTAACTAATCGGTGGACTCCTTTTTCGGCTTTAGAATAGCCAAAGGCGTACTTCCCAGAAATTTTGATGGTTGCAGATTTAATTCCAGCTTCTTCTCCATCAAGTTTGTCTAGTAATTCAACCTTCCAGCCTCTTGATTCTGCCCAACGCATGTACATTCGAAGGAGCATACTTGCCCAGTCTTGAGCATCTGTTCCTCCAGCTCCAGAATTGATGGTTAAAATCGCATCTGCACTGTCGTATTCTCCAGATAACATTTGTTGAAGTTCAAATTTTTCTAATTCTTTTTCTTGTTTTTGAATTTCTTCATAACTAATTGCAATTAAATCTTTATCTCCAAGTTCAATTGCTACTTGGGCATCTTCAATTGTTTGTGACCAATGGGAAAGTTTTTCTAAAATCTCTTTTTTTTCTTTAATATCTTGTCCAATTTTAGTTACTTTTGCAGTGTCTGTCCAAATGTTTGGATCTTGCATTTGATTTTCAAGTTTTGTTAATTCTTGTTTTATCTTTTCAGGGTCAAAGACACTCCTTGATTTTTTCAAGTCGTGGCTTTATGACGTTAATCTCTTGTTTTAATTCTGTATCCATATATGAATTTTATTATAAAAATTTCTCTCTTGCAATTAGCTTTAGTATTGCTATAATTAAAGAGAAGAGAGATTTTGGCTTGATGAATGTATTATCATATTTAAAAGATTTATATACAAAAGAAAATTCTTTGTTGAATCATATTACATTATTTGCATTACTTGGAATTTGTGCAATTTCAACTGTTGGGTATTTGTCGTATTCGTTTGCAAATATATTTAGTTGGGTTACTTCAATTCCTTCTCAAAAGGCATATATTTTGCTTGTATTTGCATTGATGACTATATTTTTCTTTTGCGGATATATTTATTCATTTGCGAATAATGTTTTTCAAGATAAAACGGCTCTTCCCGAATTAGAACTATCTTCTTATTCGGCATTTGTAAGAACTTTGCCTGTGTTGATTAGTTGGTATATATATGAAGCATTTTTGATGGTGGTTGGATTTGTTACTGTTCCTGCAACAAATCATTTGTTCTACGTTTATTATTCTGTTTTTCTATGTATATTGCCGTTTATAAATCTTATTTCTATTGCGTTTGCTAAAGATTTCAAACTTCGTCCTGCGTTGTTTTCATTTTTGACTTTGTTTAAAGTTTTAAATCAAACATTGGGAGATGTGATTAAATTATTCTTACAAATAGTGTTATTACTAATTATTCCAGCAGGATTGGTATATTTAATGTTTAAATATAGTGCAGGAATTACTCAAGAAACATTGAAATTTTCTGTAAACAATATAATTTTGTGTATTGCAACTTACTTAATGATGGTTGTGAAACTAGTTTATACTCGTGGACTTGTTGAAATTGTTAAAGATAAATTAGCTAATCTTTAGACAATTTTAATTCTATTGTCGTCTTTGATGTTGATTGGTTTGTCAGATTTTGATAGAACATCTTTTATACATTTAGTCGCATCAAATTGATATTTTGCAATGACTCTGTCTGGTTGATATAGAATTTTAAATCCATCATTCCCCATTGCACAATAGTCGTTTATGATTGTTTTATAGAACTTGTTTTCTTTTGGATTATGTATATCGATTGGTTTTTCTTTTCCTTTTTTATCGATATATGACATTGATTTCAAGTGCCCATTTTTAGAAACAGTGTATTTTATGCCAGAAGCGTAAAATATTCCTGGTTTATTGGCAATGTTGGTGAAAGATTTTGATGCTAATTTAAAAGCATCTACAAGTTCTTTTTCTGAATAATTAACTTCATATAATTTATTTTTGAATGGCAAAATGTCTGCCAAAATTCTTGTATCTACTTTTCCTTTTTCAAAGTATCCTCGAACATTTGAAGAAGGTAGAATTGCAATATCTGCATCTAAATCTTTTCTTATACAGTCTGCAATGAAATAAGCATGTGGATTTGGTTCTATCAAATCGTGGCTTAATGGGCCTGGAGCTTCGTTAATATATCCATAGGTTGTTCTTGCTCCGAAAACTTTATCGAATACGTATTTTATAGGTGTATATCGTTTAAAATCGTGGGTGTTGCCAATATTATTTTGAACTTTTTTAATTATTCCGTTTGCATCAAATTCAAGGTTTAAAATCCCGAAATTTTTACCATCACGCCCAGCTTGTGTAATAATAACTGGTTCTCCTGATTTAGAGTAGAAAAGATTTTCTCCTTCTTTAACATCAAGTAGCAAATCGTGTGAGTGTCCACCTAAGATTACATCGATACCTTTTGTTTGATTTGCAATAATTTTATCTACTGTATAACCTAAATGAGAAAGTAAGATAATTTTATTAATTCCTTGTTTTTGTAAATTATCCGCTTCTTTTTGAATATCTTCAACTGTTTCTTTTATTTTATCAACGTGAATTTCCTTTTGTATAGAACCTTCTTTTGACCTTTTGAATAAATCAATAGGTGTTGTTCCAATAATTCCGTATTTATGACCATTATGTTCTTCAATTGATGAAGATGCTACTTTGTTGTGCCAAGGGCTATTTGGGGTGATTTTTATATTTGTAGATAGTAAATTATAATTTATTTGAGGAAGAATTGTACTAATTTTATCCTGCATATCGAATTCGTGATTTCCGATAGCAGAGGAAGTAATTCCTAATTTTTTTTGAAACATTACGGCTAATTGGTTTGTTTTAAAATCTTCGCCAATCATAATATCGCCAGAAGAAAGTTTTAATGTATCAACATTAGGCTCATTTTTATTTCTAGCATCAAAAGCATTTGCTGCTGTAACAGTTCTTTCCATATTTATTGACTTGCCATGAAAATCATTAATGTAAAATATACTTGTCTTTACATTATTCGCTGGTCTGTCAATTGAGTTTATCATCTTGAGTATCCCTTTAGCATGAAAACACATCAAGATTATTTTTGATAGTTTATTATTTTATTGTTTACAATTTTTAAAACTTCATTGATTGGATTTTCCAATGTTTAGCAAGACTATCATATATTTCGTTTATATTATTAACAACTTCAATTAGAACGACACCATAATTTAAACATTTGTAATCGCCCATATCGTGAAGCCCTATTCTTGTTTTAATTGAACATCCATATTTTGATAAAATTTCTTGAAGTTTTATTGATTCTTCTATTCTATTTTCTAGTGGAATTCCAATAATAGTTGTCATAACCGCCTCCGATATTTACTATTTAATAAAAATAGCAAAAAAAATAATACCCTCGAGGGGTACTATTTTTGAGTTTAATAGTTTGTGACAACTTATTCTATATCAAGGTTGTCTGTGGCTTGAAGCTGTTTTTTCTTGATGTTGTGCATTACAGCATCTACTAACAACTCATAAGATTTCATACTTTCAATGTTCGGAAATTCTTCTTTGAGTTGGGTTCTGACCATTGCTTCTAGCTCCTGTTCGTCAGAAAGTGATTTTAGATTATCCACACCACTTATTGCTTCTAAATAATCCGTAGTGCTTTTGTCTAATTTATTTTTATTTGAAAACGAAAGCCAACGCAACCTTGGACTTACATTATCTTTTAGTTGTTTTACTAATTTTAAGTTTTTAATTCGGTCAAACATTGCGTTACCTCTTTACTTTTACCTTCTTGCACTATTTCAAAATATCCTAAAGAAAAATAATTGACTTTTTTTTCTTCGTTGTTTACAAATATTTACATTTTTAGATTTTGCTAAAATCTGTTAAGTGTTCGTATTTGCCTTTTAACAATGATAACAATGCTATTCTGTTATTTTTAACATTTTCATCTTTATCCATTACAAGAACATCTTCAAAGAATTTTGAAACTGTTGAATTTAATGATTCTAATTCTTCTAAATATTTATTGTAATTAACATTTTCATCAATGTTATTTATGGCATTATATAATATTTTTTCAATTGGTTCAACAAAGTATTTTTCGTTAACATTTTCGCCAGTTGAATCTTTTAGAATTCTAATTACTCTGTTTGCATTTTCATTAAGTTGAGGCGAATTCATTTCGCTTACAACTTGAACTCGTTGAACATAATCTGCAATATCTTTTAGAGGATTTTTCTTAGAACATGCTTCTAAAACATTTTTATTATATTTGTCTGCTAAGAATATAATCATTCTTTGTACAAAGAATTCATTAACTTCATCTGCACAATCTCTTTGAATAGGTAGAAGTTTTAGAGCTTCTTTAATGTATTTATCAACATCAATTTTTAATTCTCCATCTAAAATTGTTTTGATAACCCCTAGAGCTGCACGTCGAACACCCAATGGGTCAGAAGAACCAGTTGGTTTTTTACCTGCTGCAAACACGGCACAAACTGTGTCAATTTTATCTGCAATCCCAACAATTTGTCCTTCAATCCCTTTTGCTGTTTCACTTTCTGCATTTAATGGGAAATAGTGTTCTTTGATACCTTGAACAACTTTATCATCTTCTTTTGAAACTCTTGCGTAATCTGCTCCGATGAAACCTTGAAGTTCTGTAAATTCAAATACTAAGTTTGTTGTCAAATCTGCTTTACATAAAAGAGCTGTTCTTTCAACATCTTTAGTAGGAACATTCAAATCTCCAGCGATAGCGTTTGATAATTTGATAAGTCTTTGAGTTTTATCAAACATTGTTCCCATTCCTTTTTGGAATGTAACGCCCTTAAGAGCTTCAACGTAATCAACTAAAGGTTTTTTAGTATCTTCTTTGAAGAAAAATACTGCATCGTCAAGTCTAGCTTTTATTACTCTAACGTTTCCAGCTTTAATATTTTTAAATTCATCTCCGATGTAGTTAGTCATTGTGATAAATTTGTTAATTAGTTTTCCATCTTTGTGAAGAGCAAAATATCTTTGATGTACAGCCATAACTGTAACAGTAACTTCTTCTGGAATATCTAAATATACTGGATCAAATTCACAAACTGCTGGAACTGGATATTCAGTAATAAAAGTAACTTCTTCTAATAAATCATCAGTATAATAAGGAACTGCACCAAGTTTTGCAGCTTCTTCTTTTGCTTTTTCAACGATAATTTGTTTTCTTTCAGCTTGGTCAACAATTACGTGAGCTTTTTTCATTTCTTCAACGTAATTGTCTGGATGTTTGATTAAAATATCTTGAGTAGAGAATCTGTGTCCTCTTGAGTGATTAGAAGATTCTTTATCAATGATTTTAATTTTTACTTCATTTTCATCTAAAATTGAAACAATCCATTTGATAGGACGAGAGAATTTTTCATCATTATAGCCCCATCTCATAAAGTGTGAGCCTTGAAGTTTCATAAAGATTGAAGGAACATTTTCTTGTAAAAGTTCTGCAATTGGTTTTCCTTTGATAACAATTTTTGCGTGAACGTAGTTATCTTCTACATATAAATCTTCTTTAGAAAGATTGTTTTTTCTAGCAAAACCTTCTCCAGCTTTAGTTAAATTTCCAGCTTCATCAAAAGCAACTTTTGCGATTGGACCTTTTACAATTTTTTCTTCATCTTCTGTCTTATTTTCCAATCCATCTACAATAACGGCTAAACGACGTGGAGTAGCATAAACTTTAACATCTGAAAATTTAACTTTATTATCATTTAAAAATGTTGTAAATCCTTTGTTTAATTGTTCAATTGCACTAGGAATAAACTTATATGGTAATTCTTCTGTTCCAACTTCTAATAAATATTTGCTCATTTTTCGTCCTTATTTTATTTCTAAACTTACCAAAATTATATAAAAAGCAAAGAATGATGTAAAGTATATTTATTA
>ERZ869991.108-NODE-108-length-23897-cov-4.890134_pt1 | contig 23897 bp, 17 predicted proteins | sample MGYA00520862_ERZ869991 | MGnify/ENA primary metagenome ERZ869991 (study PRJEB32232, sample SAMN07284978) | human gut metagenome | biome: human-associated habitat; material: feces | host: Homo sapiens | place: Tanzania | collected 2014-08-11 ...
TACAATGAACATCACTGAAAATATTGTTAGACAAATGATTATAAAAAAATAATTTAAGAGGTTTTTTATGAATAAAGCTATTTTTTTAGATCGAGACGGTACTCTAATTGAGGAAGTAAACTTCTTGCACAAACCTGAGCAAGTACGTTGGATAGAGGGAGTGCCGGAAAGATTAGCCGCTTTATATAAGCAAGGCTGGCGCTTAATTATGGTAACTAACCAATCTGGAGTAGCTCGCGGCTACTTTACTATGGATGACGTCAATAAAGTATACAAATATATGCAAGACAGCTTGCGCCCCTATGGTGCTCAATTTCAGGCGATGTATTGTTGTCCACACCATCCTGTCTTTTCTCAAACCGAAGCTGAACGCCATTGCTCTTGCCGCAAGCCCAAACCAGGTATGTATTTGCAAGCTCAAAAAGATTGGAATTTGGACTTATCTCAGTCTTTGGCTTTCGGTGATAAGCTGACTGATATTGAAGCTCCTCTGTCTTTAGGCTGTCGCAGTTTCTTGGTCGGCACCGGTTACGGCGCCACTGAAGCGGCAAAATTGTCAGATAGTCGTTATGCTAAAGTGGAAACATGCTCCAACTTGGCTTCCGGATTAGATCTGTTTCTTTAGATAAGTGATTGAGGCTCAGGATCTACGGAAATGCGCACTTCAGAATATTTTTTGCCAAGCTTTTCAGCCATCTGAGCGCATCCGGCCACAAATTTACCCAAACCATAATTGGGATGGCTTTTGGCCAATAGATGCCAACGATATTGGCCTTGGATGCGCTCAACTGGACAAGGAGCCGGCCCCACTATTTCTCCTTCCGTAAAAGAGCTCCGTATAGCTTCTGCAACCTCTAGGGCAGCCAACTGAACCTTTTGTGGCTCAGTACCAGAAAAAATAAAACGCAATAAACGACGAAAAGGCGGATAAAGTAACTGGCGACGTACTTCTATTTCGCTATCATACATAGCTTGATAGTCGTGCTTCACCACAGCTTCAAGAATGGGATGATCTACATTCCAAGCTTGAATAATTACTTCTCCGCCTAGTTGGCCACGTCCAGCCCGTCCTGCGGCTTGAGAAAGTAATTGGAAAGTACGCTCTCCGGCTCTGAAATCTGGTTGGTTTAACTCGGCATCGGCTCGTAAAATGCCCACTAAAGTGATTTTTGGATAATCTAGTCCTTTAGCTATCATTTTTGTACCGAGCAAAATTTGGGTCTTACCACTGCCAAATTCTTCTAAAATAGCCTGGTGAGCCCCTTTGCGTCCAACGGTGTCTCGATCTAAACGAGAAATGCCTACTCCGGGGAAAAGTTCTGCAATTTCGGCTGCTAAACGCTCTGAGCCAGGAGCACCTATTTTAAAATTGAGCGCTTTACAATTAGGACAGCAATTGCTAACAGGTTGGCGATAATCGCAATAATGGCATAACATGCTCTTGGAGCTGCGATGCCAAGTCAGACTTATACTGCAATGTGGGCACATGGGCACATAACCACATTTGCTACATTGCAAACTGCCAGCAAAACCTCGCCTATTGAGTAAAAGAACAGATTGTTCTCCTCTAGCTAAGCGAAGTTTTAAAGCTTCGTACAATGCCTTGGAGATCAAACTATTATTTTTTTCTTGGCGCATATCTACTAAACGCACTGGTGGCAAAGCTCGACCTCCGGGGCGAGATTCCAGCTTAGCCAAACGATAGACACCTTTTTGCGCCAAATAAAAGCTTTCAATCGAAGGCGTAGCACTACCCAACACTAAAGCAGCTTTATGCTTTTGAGCTCGCATAAAAGCTACTTGACGAGCATGGTAACGTGGTTGATTTTCTTGCTTATAAGAAGATTCGTGCTCCTCATCTACACAAATAAAACCGATATTATCAAAGGGAGCAAAAATGGCCGACCTAGTCCCCAGAGCGACACTTAGTTCGCCACGCCGCATAGCCCACCAATAATCACGACGAGAAGCTTCGGTTAAAGCTGAATGTAAAACGCCTACTCTGTCTCCTAAACGCCCCTTATAACGCTCTACAGCTTGTGGAGTTAGAGAAAGCTCCGGAACTAAAACTATCCCTTGCCTACCCTGTTCCAAAATACGGTGCAAAGCTTGCAAATAAACTTCAGTTTTGCCACTTCCGGTTACTCCGTAAAGCAATACAGGTTTGCCATCTTGAGCCGATTGACAAATCATATTGACAGCCGCTTCCTGAGCCGAAGTAAGAGGAATCAGAGGGTAAGCAACTGTAGCTTGAGCTTTTTCACTTGTTTTGCGCTTAGACAAAACTCGCTTTTTAGCCCACATAGCCCGCATACGCTTCATTACCGGAGCCGGGACTACAGTTTGAAAGCTGTCATACCAAGAGCCGGCATAATATCGGCGCATGATATTAACTAATTGCATAAGTTCACCGCCCCAAAAGGGAGCGATTTCTAACACTTGAGAAATAGGACGTAGAGAATATTGCCGCTCTTCTTCGGAAAGTTCGTTATAGACCTCGACAACAACCCCATTGAGATTGCGCGAACCTAAAGGTACTTCAACTACACAACCGACAGCCAAGCTCTTTTGATATTCTTGGGGGATTTCATAGGTAAAAAGACGATTTAAAGCCCGCGCCGAAGACTCAACTACAACGCGGGCGTATTTATGCTCAAAAGAATCCACGGACTCTTAAGCTCGTTTATTTATCTAAAGTTACCAAGATAGCCTTATCGAAGCCATGATCTTTCAGACGCTGTAAAGCAGCTTCGGCATCAGCTCTGGTAGAGAACGAACCGGAATAGACTCTGTAGAAGAAGCTGCCTCCGGAGCGTTCGAACTTACGATAGGCGGCCTCATAGCCTTTAGCTTTGAGAGAATCTACCAACTCTTTGGCATTAACTTCGTTAGAGAAAGCACCAACTTGGCAACTGAGATATTTGCCCTCGGGAACAGGAGCATATTTCTTATTGGAAGTGGGAGCTTGGCTGGAAGATACAGCCGGAGTTTTGACTGAAGTGTTGGAACGGACAGTCGAGGAAGCCGGAGCGGAAGTAGCGGGGGCTTTAACAGAAGGCTTTACAGTAGGAGCCTTGGTGCTGCTAGTCTGAGTGGTAGAAGATGTTTCAGTTTTGGTAACTGTCTGAGCCTTGCTGACAGACGGGACAGGAAGAGCTCCACCGGCCAAAAGGTTCTCAGCATAGCTAAAAACATCAGCAGCGGCCCTTTTCTCGTTGACTATACGATCTATACGATAGATAACTTTGCTGGGTAAACGATCATTCAGTGCGATTACGCCTAAGAAAAGTAAATCTTCGCCTAAAATGTTGAGTTTTTTCTCACAGAATTGTTTCTCACGGTCGTGATTGATGTGGTAAGAAAAAACTTGCATACCGGAGCGGGCGCGATTGTATTTGTAGGCGCCTTTTTCATCTTTTTCCGCTAAGAGCTTGGTAATTTCTGAAATTAACTCTTTTTCGGAACGTACCATGTCTGGTTTTGATTCATCACCGACAATAAGAACGGCATAGCCACTGTTTTTTGTCTCCGGCTCTGCAGCCAAAGCTGCTTTATGGAAAGATCCAAAACCGCATAAAAGCGCAAATACCAGAGCAATAATCGCTGCGACATTGAAGCGAATACTTCTGAACAAGTTTGTATTCAAGGTGAAACCTCCGATCAGTCTATCACAAACTCCCAAAATAGCCTGGAATAAACCGGTCACATAAACTACAAAATATCGAGGGGCAGACTTTTTTGCAAATCAGTCTGCTAATCCTTCCCCCCTACTTTTTCCTAACGACGCAATCTGCTCAAAAGAGATCTTATCTGTTTCTTCTCTTCGGCAGGAGCCAAACGTTCAGCATTTCTGTAAGCGTTGGCCGCTTCGTCAAGCTGTTGCAAACTACTGTAAGCCTTGCCTAAATCTATATAGATGCGCCAATCTTCTGGATCGGCCTCCGCAGCTTGTCGATAAGCCCAAGAAGCAGCTTCGTATTGTCCTTGACGATAAAGCACACGCCCCTTAAGCCAACCAAAGTGGCCAGACAATTCGGGGAAATCTTCCATAGCTTTACTAAAGACATCGACAGCATCTTGCAAACGACCGCACTTGCGATAAGCTCGCCCCAATTGTTCAATAATGCGATGGTTGCGCGGAGCTTCCTGACTAGCCTCAACTAAAACGGACACGGCACTACTCCAGCGGTCTTGAGCTCCCAAAATATCGGCTTTAACCAGTAATAAAGGAGCATAGTGAGGAGCAGACTTAAGTCCATCTTCTACGTTGGCTAAAGCTTTAACATAATTTTTCTTGCTCAGCCATACTTTAGCTAAGCCTATACAAGCTTCAGCGTTGTAAGGATCGCGCACCAAAATGGAAGAAAGCATCTCCAGAGCTGCCACCGTGTGTCCTTGAGCCAAAAGATTGCGGCCGGCGCCCACATAGGCATTGTAAACTACCGCGAACCCGCTACTATCAGGAACGACGCTAAGGAAGCGGCGGAAACAGAGCACAGCTTCATCGTGACGTCCCTGAGTGTAATAAGCTCGAGCTAAAGGCAAATTAAATAAATACATATCAGGATCGCTATCGATAGCGTTCTTGAATTCAATAATAGCCAAATTGCTGAGCCCTTGACCAGCCAAAGCTCGACCCAACATACCTCTAGCCTGAGCGTCGTTGGGACGTAAAGCCAAACTACTTTGCAATTGACGCACAGCATCTTCGTAGTAGCCAAGTTCCAAAAGCATTATACCCAAAGACTTAGGATAATCGGGATTGGTATAATCCAAACGACAAGCTTTTACCAATTCGTTGATAGCAGGCTGATATTGACCGGCACAATAGTAAGCCATGGCCAAATCTTCGCGATAAGCTGGATTGACAGGATGAGCTTCTACGGCCTTTTGATACTGAGCTACAGAGTCGGCATCATAATGTTTTTTGAGATAGAGGCGACCCAAACGATTATAATTTTCGGCACAAGCTGGCTCAAGTTTGACGATTTGCTCAAAGTGATCCATAGCTTTTTCCAGAGAATTGCCTAGGATAAACACTTCGCCCAAACGTCTATGTAAACTTAGGCTGTTGGGATGGAACTTTAAAGCTTGCTCCAAAGTTTTTACAGCCTCGTTCAGTTGATTGTGATGGCAGAATAAAGTAGACAGCCTTATGGAAGCCTCTATATGGCCAGGCTCATCTTCCAAAGCTTCACTTAATTCGTTTACGGCTTGGTTTTCTTTATTTTGAGCCATATAGAGCGCTGCCCAATCGGTATGCACTCCCGCATCGACGCGTATTCCAACTTGTAAAGCTTTTTCCAAAACAGCTTGCGCTTGGGAATTTTCTCCCAATTGCAAACACACGTTAGCCCAAAAACTATAAACGCCACCATTTTGCGGCTGAGATGCACAAGCTCTCTCCAAACACGCCAAAGCTTCATTGCAACGATTTTGAGTAACTAGGAACAAAGCCAATTGGTAATTGACTTGGAAATCTTGTGGAGTTTGCTCTAAAGCTACACAATATTGCTCAAAGGCCACTTCAGGCCGATTTTGGGCAAAGTATAAGAAAGCTAATCTACAGCGCAGAATATTGTCATATTCACAACGATCCAGAGCTTTATGCAAAGCCGAAATTACTAAATCGGGCTGTTCCGTCCGGGAGAAGAAATCGGCCAAAGCTACGTATGGTTCGTGGCTATCAGGAGCAGCCTGGATGGCTTGCTCGATAAGCGAGCGGGCATTGCCATAATCGCCAAGTTCTAAGCGAGCGCGACCCAAACCGATAAGTCCGGGCACACTGTTAGGCTCACGAGCCAAGACTAAGCTAAACTCCGAAACTGCCTCTTGGAAGCGAGATTCTTTTAAAGCATTTAACCCGGATTGGATTATGGCTTCGCTGTCGCGCTCGCTCGCCTCTTCGGCAACCTTAGGTGCAGGCGTAGGAACGCGCTCTGCTGCTGAGGGGACTTTGTCCTCTACGTTGGCCATCCAGGCATTGGAAGCCACCGCTGCGCCGCTGCCTCCCACAAAACGTCTAGAATTTAAAGAGCCACCATCTGCACTTTCGGCAGCTTGAGCATGTTGCTCTGGCTCTCCCCAAGCAGCCGAAACGGGTTGGGTGGCTGTCTGAGGAGCAGGAGCCGGTTTTACTTCTGGTTTTATTTCTGGAATAGGAATCTTGACCGGCTCAGAGGCTACAGTTTTTGCAGAAGTGTCGGGCAGCGGCGCGGCTACGCTTGTTTCATTGATGACTTTGCGCAAGGCAGGCCCTGGAGGGGGCATAACTGGTTTTGCAGGCGCTTCCGCTTGAACGGCCTTGGCCTGTTCCTGCGATTCGTAGGAAGCAACCGAAGTGCGAAAAGCCGCTTCTCCTCCTATGGTAACTACTCCGGCAGGCCTCTTTTTTATTTGCTCATGCTGACGAGCCACATCGGCTTCATAATCGGCAGCAGAGTTGATAACTACAGCAGCTCTGGGCTGTCCGGAGCGCAATACACGCGAAGAAGCGGCTGTTTGAAAAGCCGGGCGTCTTTCAGAAGATGTGGCAGGAACAGGTTGCGCTGCAGCAGGTGTAGCTTGAACGGGTGCAGCTTGTACAGTTTCGGCCAAATGGCTCTGTCCTATGGGAAGCCTTCTAATGCTCGAAGGATCGGGCAAACGTTTGTTGCGTGCTTCGGTTGGAGCGGAAGCGCCTGTGGCAACATCGGCGTTGCTGACTTTAGATACGTTAAAACGCGCCGAAGAAGGAGCTGGCAAACGGGAAGGGGTTTTGCTTCCACCCAATTTGTTGGCTGAAGGTACGCTGACGCCGACAGAAGCAGCAGAAGGTATGGCTTCATGCTTGAGACAAGCGTCGAAGCTTTCGATCATGTCAGCAACGCTAGCAAAGCGATCTTCAACTTTTTTGCGCAAAGAGCGCAGCACCAAAGTTTCTAAACCGGGAGAAATATTTTTATTGTAAATGCGTGGCGAAGGGGCCGGCTCTTCGGCGACTTTGCGGAACATTTCCAAAGGATTGCTGGCACTAAAGGGCCAGCGACCGGTAATAAGTTCAAAGAGAATAACACCTAAAGAGTATATATCGGTGCGTTCGTCAGTCAGCTTGCCTACAGCTTGTTCGGGAGAAACATAAGCCGCAGTTCCCATAACTTGACCAACTTCTGTCAAAGAGTGCTGGCCGGCAAAGAAAGCTAAACCGAAGTCCATTACTTTGACTTGTCCGGTTTTGCTGACCATAATATTATCCGGCTTCAAGTCACGGTGAATGACGCCATTTTCGTGCGCGTAACGCACGGCTTCCAAGACTTGACGAAAAATTTTTAAGCGCTGACGTAGTTGTTCGTTGGTAGGTACTTCTTCATACTCAATCATATCGCTCAGGGAACTGCCTTCGACATATTCCATAACGATAAAATGAATATCATCAACCTGACCTATATCGTGAATCTTGACAATATAAGGGCTATCTAAGCGGGCAGCCGTTTTAGCTTCACGCAAAAAACGCTCGATAGATTTGGGGTTCATCTTCTTGGGAGGAAGAACTTTTATAGCTACTTGACGTTCTAAAACTGGGTCTTCTCCGCGGTAGACTACACCCATACCGCCTCTACCCAATTCTTCGATAACTTTATAGCGCCCAATATAGATGGTACCCATTAGGTCAGCAACCTCATAATATAATCGAAGCGTCAGCTAAAACGCCATATCTTGTGAAAGCCGATCTTTCACCCAAGAAAGAGCCTCTTCTTCGGACAGACCACGCAAACTACACTCTGCAGCCAATTCGCGCAATACTTTTCCCAGCACAGGGCCCGGCTCTATCCCCATTTTTTTTTGCAGCAAACAGCCGTCCACAGGGACAAGAGGCTTAGAAAGCATCCCACCCTTTAAATAATCAAGCAACAGACAGTCCAAGTAAAGGGCCCAAGAAGCACATTCGCCAAACGGAAAAGCTCCCTGCCTAATATTCTCCGCTTGTGCCTTCTTGCCTGCCCCAACAGGATTTACCTTGGTAGGCTGACATTTAACGGCAGCTGAAGTTTTTAGTAAATATGAAAGCCAAACTCCATTTACAGCTGCAATTACAAAAAAATAATGCACTTTACAAAAAAAATCATAAAAGGCACGCCTGTCAAGCGGTTTAAACAAAAGGTTAGCCAGCTCGTCGGCAGCAGCTCCTATTTCCTGAACAACTTGCAATTCGGCTATAGACAATTTGAAACGATTATTTTGAGTAGTAAGCAAATTAGATCCACTTAAAAAGGCCAACTTCAATAGAGTTAAATAAGTACGTCCACCCTTGGGACTTTGTTGAAGTTTTTTTTGCAAGAGGCGTCCACTGTGCTTCAAAATTGGCCAACCACACTCTTGCTGTTCTTCCAAAACGCTAAGTAATTCCCAAAGAGACAATTTAGCTTGCGGAAAAGCTCGCTTAAAGTCCCAATTTTGTTGCAAAAAAGCATCTAAAGCTAGATTTTGTAATAGTAACTTGTGACTAGCCAAAGGAAAACTTAATATAGCCGACAATTCGGCAGCGATTCGCTCTCCAGCTATATTAGTCAACCCACTATGCAAAAAGAAGGCAATTTCGCTATCAAGTGGGCTGTCGAAACACAAAGAATATGCTAGACGAAAACGTACAGCCCGCAGCGCCCTCAAGGCATCATTTGCCAAACTATGTGAAGAAATAGCAACCAGCTTTTTATTACAAAGATCGACAAGCCCAGAGCTTACGTCATATAAAATACCGTCTTTTAAACTGTAAGCCAACGCATTAACTGTAAAATCGCGCTCTTGCAAGTCTTCGAAAATATTTTTTCCTTGTCTGGTACAAAAATCAATTTCGAGATTTTTCTGAGTAAAAACGGCTCTATAAAAACCGCGCTCTTTATCTAAGACAACCAAAGATGCTTTGGCGAAATTGCAAAATTGAAGTGCAAGTGAATGTACTTCGCTAGGATCATCGCAATCTACCACTAAATCCCAATCTTTGATTGGCTTGCCTAAAGCTAAGTTACGTAAAGCTCCTCCAACTATAAAAATATTTTTATTTGTAGAAGTGCGCAAATATTCCCAATATGGAGAACTTTTGGCCTCCAAGCAGCCTTTTATAGCTTGAAATAAATGTCTACCAAATTGATGTAAGTCGTCGCTAAAATAATCTGGCCGACTATCAGAAAGAAAATCTGTTTCGCAATACTTAACCATTTAGTTTTTTTACCTAATGACAGCATTTTCGAAATGAAGCACTCCCCAGCGATCAGGATCTAAGTCATGTACATTTTTTCGGCAAGCGTGCACTAAATCTGTCCAACCAATATTAAATTCCATAGCATCATTATCCAATTTTGCTTGCACAGCTTTATAACATTCCAAGCGTTCTTGTCTATTTTTAGTAGAGCGAGCAGCTTCTAAAAGACGCAAAATACGCTGACTTGAGTAATTGGAAATATTATACTCGCCATGTACGACGCCAGGCTCAGCCAACATTTTATTGGCTTCTAAGCTCGGATCACAAGCGGGAACTTCTTCAGCCACTAAACATAAATCATACAAATTTCCAGCTAAAGCACGTCTATATTCTTCTGGAGTTGCTCCGTATAATTCTGTATTTAGTCCTGTACTATTTAAACAGGAAGCTAAAAATTCAGCAGTAGGCTCCAAATCGGCGGCAGCATAAACATTTTTACAATAGAGTAAAGTAAGTTTGCCAAATTCGCTACCATTACCATATATACGACTAAACATACGCTTGGCTTTAACGGCACTATATTCAGTTTGCAATTTAGAAGGCACTTGTGCCCAACTTAAGGGAGAAAAAAGTGCATGACGAACTTGGCCGCGTCCACCAAAGAACATTTGTAACACAGTTTTTCTCGGTATAGCAAAATTTAAAGCCAAACGAGCGCGAACATCATTGAAAGGGCGATGGGTACAATTGGGAACAAGGGACAATTTAGTTAAAGTTTTGGGCTTAATAAGTCGCAAATCTTTATTTTTCTTTATTTGTGCAATTCTATCGGCGGGCAAAGTTAAAACAATATCCACATTGCCACGCTCAAGCTCACGTATTCTGCTCTGAGGATCGGTTATTACGATAAAAACGATTTCATCTACGGCAGGTTTACCACGCCAACATCGAGATGATGAGCGCAAAGTCAAACGTTGACCTATACGTCTCTCCACAACGACAAAGGGGCCACTACCATACACTTTATCACTGCCGTCAGCCTCTTTTACATATACGGTAACAGCCATAGATGGCGCGGCCATAAGCTCTAAAAAATCGGCGCAAGGGTAATTTAAGACAAATTGCACGGTAAATTTGTCTAAGCTTTTGACTTCAGCTAAGAGAGGACGTTCTCCGTCAAAGTTAGCTCTAAAAAAGCCAAAGCGCCGATCTTTTTCCCTAATCAGACGCTGTATCCAATCAACTATAATTTGAGCGGAGAGTTGAGTTCCGTCGTGAAAGAAAACTTCGGAACGCAAATTAAAAGTCCAAACTTTACCATTTGCCGAACAAGTCCAGTTCTTGGCCAAATTGGGAAGCACTATTCCATCTTCAATTTTTACTAAAGTGTCAAAGACCGGAGAAAGAACTTGAGAAGCTAGAGAATTTGAAGCTGCAGCAGGATCTATATCAGTTAAATCACAAGGAATGGCTACAGCCAGGCATCTCTGACTGCCCTTGAGCCAAGCTTTATTTTCCTCTCCAGAACCGAACCATCCATACAAAAGCACCATCAATATTCCAGCAGCCAGTAAACAAAATGCCAAAAAACGCATCTTCCCCAAATGGGTACTGCTAACTACTCCCAACTCACGAGAAATAAATTTTTGGCTTTCATTTTTTACATTTTCTGCTAAACCGACAATAGAGCTGTCTTGAATATTTATCCTTTTTCCCGCAGCTGGGCCGGGGGGACAAAATTGGCAAAGGTTATTTTTAGGCTTATTCTTTCCGCTATTGCTCATTATTGTATATATAAACTGCGCAAAAGTTTTATCTCTTCGGCATAACCGGGTAATTCGTTGGGAGTTTCCAAATAAAAGGGCAATTCACGCAAATCGGGGTGATTGATAATCTTGGCCATAACTTCGACTCCCAACTTCCCTTGGCCAATTTTGGCATGGCGATCTTTGTGAGTTCCGCGCTCATTTAAGCTATCATTTAAGTGGATAGCTTTCAATCTGGATAGCCCCAGAATTTTATCAAAATTTTCTAAAGTCTGATCTAAACCGACATTGACATCATAACCACCATCCCAAATATGACAAGTATCTAAACAGATGCCCAGCTTTTCCGGACATTTAGTTAAATCTATAATCTGTTTTAATTCTTCGAAAGAGCGTCCCAATTCGGTGCCTTTACCGGCCATAGTTTCTAAAAGAACAAATCCAGGAAAATCATCAGGCATCACATTGTTGATAGTATCGGCAATGGCATGCAAACCTTCTTGCGGAGTACGTTTTAAGTAATTTCCTGGATGGAAATTATACATAGCCCCGTCTATTTTGGCGGTAAAATTTAGGTCTTCCCGTAAAATTTCTCGAGTCAGTTCCTGGACATTTTCTTCCACTGATGCCGGATTGATAATAAAAGGACTATGTACTAAAAGAGGCCCTATTTTTTGTTCTTTAAGCAAAGAGCAAAATTTTTCAATATCTTGTTCTTTAAAACGCAGCGCTCCTTTGCCGCGAGGATTGCGGCAAAAGAACTGAAAGACGTTAGCTTCAATGGAAACTGCATCTTTTACCATAGCGGTTAAACCCTTAGAAATGGATAAATGGCAACCGATTTTAAACATTTTTCTGTCCTTTTATATATTGATTGTTTAATCTTGCGAAGAGCGTAAATGTTCCAACCAAACGGCCAATTTTTTTTCATAGCCCAATTGTCCAGGCTGATAAAATTGACTGCCTTCTAGAGCATCTGGCAAGAATTGTTGTTTTACATAATGATTGGGATAGTCGTGAGCATAACGATAGCCCTTTGCGTAGCCGATATTTTTCATTAGCTTGGTAGGAGCATTGCGCAAATGAAGCGGTACAGGCTCGCCAGGGCTCTGACGCACCGCTTGGGCGGCGGCCATATAAGCGTTGCCTACACTATTGGATTTCGGCGCCAAAGCTAAATATAAGGCAGCATGCGCCAAAGGATAAAAACCTTCCGGCATACCCACGAAGTGCACCGCTTGCTGCGCGGCCATAGCTACTACCAGACCTTGAGAATCGGCTAATCCCACATCTTCTGAAGCCAAAATAACTAAGCGCCTAGCTATAAACAGAGGATCTTCTCCGGCTTCCAAAAGGCGAGCCAGCCAGTAAATAGCTCCGTCGGGATCGCTGCCGCGCACCGATTTAATCAAAGCCGAAATCGTGTCGTAATGCGACTCCCCTGCTCTATCATGACGCAAGTTGGGCCGCCCCATAACTTCAGCGATATGCGCTTCGGTAAGTACACGTTCCCCATTATCATCGGCTTCTAGAGAATTGACCGCTTCCTCTAAAATATTGAGTGCAGTACGAGCGTCGCCTGTGCAAACTCCAGCTAAAGTTTCCAATAACTCATCGGAAGCTTTAACGTTAAAATTACCTAAGCCGCGCTCTTGATCATTCAGAGCCCGACGCAACAATAAAGCAATATCCTGAGGGCTTAAAGCCGACAGTGTGAAAACGCGACAACGTGACAAAAGCGGCGCCACTACTTGAAAAGAGGGATTTTCGGTAGTGGCGCCTACCAAAATAATAGAGCCATCCTCTACGTGGGGCAGAACGACGTCTTGTTGGGCTTTGTTAAAGCGATGGATTTCATCCAAAAATACGATAGTGCGCCGCTTCATTAGGCGCCAGCGCTCTTTAGCTTCGGCCACTATGCGGCGCACTTCGCTCACTCCGGCAGTGACAGCCGACATAGGCACAAAAGCCGCCTTTGCACCAGCTGTTAAAAGGCGAGCCAAACTAGTTTTACCAGTGCCTGGTGGCCCCCATAAAATCATGGAAGGCAAAGAGCCAGATTCTAAAAGGCGGCGCAATACTCGTCCCGGCCCAACCAAATGTTTCTGCCCCACGTACTCATCTAGAGTGCGCGGTCTCATGCGAGCTGAAAGCGGAACCGAGAAATCGATCTTAGGAGAAGAAGCTTCTGCTTGGGCAACTTTATCGGCAGCCTCTCTCTTTTCGTTTTCCGCTTTCAGCTGCGCCAAAGGGCCAGCAGCGGCTTCTTCCACACCAGCTTTTACAAAATCATGGCGAAAAAGAGGATGCTTGGGCTTATTGGCTTTATTTGATAAACCAGATTCATCTTCATTGGCAAATAAGCCACCTTGCAAGTCAGAATTTTTAGGCATAGGGAGTTTTGCTCCTTTCTCAACGAGCCGCTGCCTCCACTTTATGCAAAAAGCCACCGAAGTTGGGCTGTACGCTGCCGAACTACGGAGGCTTTTCCATTAACGGAATATTTAGTCGTCAACGCCCGCCAGCTTTAATCTTCACCAAAGATGTGTAGAGATTTAAGCGAGAGTCAACTACAGTTAATTCTTCAAAGCTTGCAAAGGAGCTGGGATTCTGCCTCCACGTTCAATAAACACAGAAGAGCTGTGCGGATTGACGGCGATAATAGAAGCGGCACCTAAAAGACCACCATAATCAACCTTTTCGCCTGCTTTTTTACCGGGAATAGGTAAAATACGCACCGCTGTAGTTTTGCTATTTACCATACCTATAGCCATTTCGTCGGCTACAATGCCGGAAATAGTAGAAGCTGGAGTGTCACCTGGAATAGCAATCATATCTAAACCGACGGAGCATACACAAGTCATGGCTTCTAACTTTTCTAAAGAGAGAGCGCCGATTTGAGCACAATAGGCCATCTCTTCATCTTCGGAAAGAGGAATAAAAGCGCCAGATAAACCACCGACATAAGAAGAAGCCATAGTGCCTCCTTTTTTGACGGCGTCGTTAAGCAAAGCTAGAGCAGCGGTAGTACCATGAGTTCCGCAACGTTCTAAACCCATAGCTTCTAAGACGTCAGCTACAGAATCACCGCGCTCAGGAGTAGGAGCCAAAGATAGGTCGAGAATACCAAAATTTACATTGAGACGACGCGAAACTTCTCGGCCAACCAATTCACCCATACGAGTTATTTTAAAAGCGGTACGTTTGACAGCTTCGGCAACTTTACCTAAGTCGGCTCCATGCCCCAAACGCCTGATAGCAGCATTGACTACACCAGGACCACTAATGCCCACATTGATAGAGCATTCCGGCTCGCCCACTCCATGCATAGCTCCAGCAATAAATGGGTTGTCTTCCATCATGTTGCAGAAACAAACCAATTTACAGCAGGGTAAGCCTTCCAATTCAGGGCGCATAAAAGCGGTCTTGAGGACAGTTTCACCAAATAGCTTAACAGCGTCCATATTTATGCCTGCTTTGGTAGAGCCCAAAGAGACAGAAGCACAAACTCGATCGGTAGTATTGAGAGCTTCTGGTATAGAGTTGAAAAGAACGCGATCCGAATTGGTGAAGCCTTTATGTACCAAAGCACTGAAACCGCCGATATAATCGACGCCTATCTCTTTGGCTGCTTTATCAACAGCTACAGCCAAGGGTACATACGAATCGGCTCCAGTAGAAGCGCCCAAAAGGGACAGAGGCGAAAGAGCAATACGCTTATTTACAATAGGTACGCCAAATTCTTGAGAGACTTGCTCCACCACCGGCACTAAGCGTTCGCCCACGGTCAGAATCTTCTCGACGACCTTGTCGCAAGTTGTGCTCATAGAGCCTGTAGCACAATCTTGTAAATTTAATCCCATAGTTACGGTACGCACATCGAGATGTTCATTCTCGATCATGCGCAACGTATCAAAAACTTCATTAGCAGCTAGCCACATAGCGCCCGCCAATTCGTGGAGTCCAAAGTCATTCCTGCTGTCATTCTTGCCAAAAAAGGTACACTACTTGGCAGAGCAAATTTACTTTGTCTGAGAAACGCTAGCAGAATCTTGATCTTCTTGCCAGCCATCAGCCCAACCAGTTCTGGTAAAATCCAAACTAGACCAAGCTACCAAATGGCGCTGGCGGGAAAAACATAAAAAAGTATCGTGTTCAAAATCGTGAACTGTATTATATACTTTCACTTTATCGCGCTTCCAAGCCAAAAAAGCTTGCACTGAATCAGTAAAATAAGCCTTTTGACTGCGTTGGCAAATTTCACGTACCAAGCGGAAGAAGTTCTGGAAGGAAACGTGAGAAAGTTTTTCTTTTAAGAAACTTCTATAATTGATGGAAGAAGAATCGAAACGCAGCGGTTCTTCACGGCTCGAACAATAAATATCCAAAAAGTTTGTAGGCTTTAAAGTAACGATCTTGTCCTTATCGTCATCACGCACGTTGCCTTGAGCCATACGAGAAAAGTTTTTAACTAACTTTTGTACTTTATAAGCTGAAGCATCTTGTTCACTACGCTCGACAATCATTCCTAAAGCAACATGTTCAATGCTATCCCAAGGAACTTCGATAGTAGCTGCGGAGGTTTCTCCTACTAAAGCCTCCTCGGTAAAGTAACCACTCTTAATACGATTGGGCAAGGGAGTAGCTCTCTTATGAAAAAGCGGAGCATGATTTTGTGAAGGATCGCTTTCTTCGCTATTAGACAAAGTCTGACCATCTTCCAAATCAGGAGACACTATATAAGGATTTTCTTCCTCGACACTATTTTCTAAAAAAACTTTTTCTTCAGACATTTCTTTCCCTCAAACTAATTTTTACCAATCGTTTTTAATGATATTGCCTGCTTCATTCATCTCTTGCAAAGCATGACGCATCTTTAACTTCAAGTCGTTGGCGTTGTCGGAATTGCGCAAAGCGTCGTCAGCAGTAATCTTTCCGGCCTTAAATAATTGCAACAAATGGTAGTCGAAGCTTTGCATACCGTCGGGATGGAATGAATCTAATTCGCGTTTAATTGTAGTGAGAGCATTTTCGCGCAAGCATTCTTGAATACGAGCATTGTTGATCATAATTTCCAAAGCAGGTACGCGGCCTCCGCCAATAGCCGGAATTAGACGCTGAGCGATTACGGCTTTGACATTCATGGAAAGCTGATACAAGACGGGATTGTGCATTTCGTCAGGGAAGAATTGCAAAACGCGTTCGATAGTTTGCACAGCGTTGTTGGCATGCAAAGTAGAAAGCACCAAGTGACCAGTTTCAGCAAAATATACGGCCGATTCTACAGAAGAAAGATCGCGCATCTCACCGACTAGTAAAACATCTGGCGCTTGACGCAAAGCGCTTTCTAAAGCATCTCGGAAGCACATAGTATCGGTACCAACTTCACGCTGAGAGACTAAGCATTTGTTGGTGTCAGTGTGCACATATTCGACAGGATCTTCAATAGTAACGATATGGCCACTGGAATGTTCTTTGCGATATTTAATCATGGAAGCCAAAGTCGTTGATTTACCGGAACCTGTAGGGCCAGTCACCAAAATAAGGCCGCGCCTTTCCATAACTAAATCGTTAAGCACGGGATGAAGTCCTAAAGTTTCGATATCCAGAATATCTTCTTCCACTCGTCTGAATACCATAGCGACGCTGTCTTTTTGGCGATAAGCATTGACACGGAAGCGCCCAATATGCTTCAAAGGGTAAACAAAGTTGGCTTCAGGGTGGCCGCCTTCAAATTTTTCACGCAAATGGCCCGGCATAATAGCTAAAGCTAAATATTCTGTCATTTGCGGAGTTAGAGCCTCACACTGCACCGGGTACATGGTACCGGTAATGCGCAAAAAAGGAGGTAAATCGGCTTTGATATAAACGTCGGAAGCTTTTTGTTGATAAGAGAGAGCCAAGACCTTATCAAGCAAAGCCCTCAAATTCTCAAATTCCATATTTTTTCTCCTTTAGAGACAATTTCGGCAGCCTTTGGAAAGCTGTCAAAGTATTTTTTCAGCTGCCTGTACGGCTAAAAAAACTTAATATTGATATGTTCTTCTTGTCCAGCCAAAAGACGTTCGATATTATGCCGGTGCTGAAATATGACAATAGCGGCGCTGATTATGGCAAAAACTATTTCAAAAGCCGAAGCTCCATAAACATAAGCTATGCAAGGAAAAGCAAAAGCTGCCGAAAGCGAAGCGGCTGAAGCCCAGCGAGTTAAAAGGGCTACTCCCAACCACAGGAGTGCCGCTATACCTATAGCTTGAGGAGTTAAAGCTAAAAAGACTCCACATGTTGTAGCGACACCTTTGCCGCCTTTAAATTTCAAAAATATTGACCAATTGTGACCTGCGACAGCTGCTAAGCCGAACAATAATTTAACAAGAGGATGCATAAAATCGGGCACAAAAACAAAATACGACAGACATACTGCCAAAAAGCCCTTCAAAACATCTAATACTAATACAATTAGCGCGGCCTTCAAGCCCAAAACACGATAGGCGTTGGTAGTGCCTATACTACCACTTCCTAAACTTGAGAGATCGGCGCCGTTAAAGCGTTTAGCTACTACAACTCCAGAAGGGAACGAGCCTAACAAGTAGCAAGCTGCCAATAAAATCAATAACCAAATCATACTTTAACTCTAATTTCTTTCCCGCAACCGTCGTTTACAAAAAAGTATACCAACAGCCAATATTTAGCCTATTGCAGTCGGCTCCCCTGCCTAATCATAAGCTCTTTACCAATCAAAATAGAAACGACCGCCGGGCCTAGCCATTATCAAAGTGGGCTCCCGCAAGTATTCGTTGGCTACTCTTTTTACATCAGATACAGTTACACGTTGCAATTCTTGCAATTTACGAGCATCACTTTCGTAACCGGCGCCGGAAAGTTCAGCCATACCTAAATGCAAAGCTCTGCCACTCATACTTTCTCTTTCTAATAAATACATACCAAGCAACTTTTCTTTAGTTTCCGCCAATTCCAGATCGCTCATACCGTCTTTCTTCAGCTTATTTATTTCGGCAAGCATGCGTCGTCTAGCTACTCCAACAGATCCGGGCTTAGTAATTACGTGACATAAGAGATGTGAAGGCCCCAAAAGTTCGGGATATCTGGCTCCAACTTCATAAGCCAGACCTCGATTTTCGCGCAATTGAGTCCAAAGGCGCGAACTAAGCCCGGCACCTAAGGCTCCGTAAATAACTTGCATGGCTGCATAGTCAGAACTTTGCAAAGAAGGAGCCTGATAGCCAAGCAAAACCCAAGCCAATTCTGACTGAGAATATAAATAAACTTCTTTTTCGGAAGCTTGTGGCTCCCACTGAACTTCTAAAATTTTTTCTCGAGCCGGTATCAAGGCGCTGCAATCGGAAGCTACTTCCTTACGCACTCTCTGTCCGTTAAGTCGGCCAGCTGCGGTTATCACCGTACGATCCGGAGTAAAGTTGTTTTTAAAGTAAGCGCTGACGTCAGCCGCCGTAGCCCTTTTTAGAATAACTGGTACTACTTGTGGGGAACGTTTATAAGGATGCAATCTGTAAAAACAGCTTAAAAAAATATCATAGAGCTGATCGGAAGTGCCGCCCCCTTCCCCCATGCGATTTAAAGTTTGCTCGCGAGCCCTTTGCAACTCAGCTTCAGAAAAATCCGGATTAGATACAGCTTTGCATAAGCGGCGCAACATAAACATATAATTAACCGGCGAAGTAGTGATGCTCAAACGGCTATAATCGGCTGAAGCTCCATCATCGACCAACGTTCCGGTAATTTCTACAACATCGTCCCCTTCACTATCATCGGAGATACGATTGTTGAGCATTTTTAAGATCAAGAAATTGTATCCTTGCAAATTGCTGCCTTCTTGACTGACTCCGCAACGCACTAAGTAGTCTAGCACTACTAAATTTTCGCTTGGAGATTCTAAAGTTAAACATACCAACCCGTTAGGTAAGACATATTTTTTTACTGCCGCAGTAGCAGCTGAAGCGGCTGAAGTTCCAGAAAGTGAAAAGTTATCGATTTTATAGGTAGCGGACGTAGAGCGGTTATAATCAGGCAACGTAGGCAACTTTAAATTGCTTTTCTTAAGTTCATCAGCATAAACTACCGACGACGAAAGGAAAGCAGCGAGAACGAAACCTGTAACAATTTTTGTCAAGACTTTGAACATGGACTCACCTTTCTTTAGTGCTCAGTTGCATAATTGCCGGGAGTGGCCGCTTCTTCACTTACGGCATTAGAGCTGTTCGTTTTTTTGGGAGGTTGGCCAACTAATTTTACGCAGTAGTATCCTCCGCTTAAATATTTATTAGCTGCCGCTACTACCTCATCTTTACTGACTTTTTCAATTTCTTCCAAATAACGATTGGTAAATTTTACATCATCGATAGAGGCATAAAAGCCCAAATTTTCAGCTTTGCCGGCATTAGTTTCTTCCGAAAAAGAATAATTGCTGCGCAAAAATGCCTTAGCTCTACGCAAATCGCGCTCTGTAAACTTACCTTGGCACACAGAATCGGCCAAAGACAATAATTCACGTTTGATACGTTCTTCGTTACCAACTTTGCCTATGCCGTAAATTGAAATTAAACCAGGGAAACGCTGAGTCAAAAATTGTACGCCACCATCTTGGATTTTGCCCTTCTTAACCAATTCGCGCTGTATTAAAGAGCCGCGCCCCAAACCTAACAAAAAAGACATAACGTCAACTTGGTAAATATCTGGCTTATCATGAATGGAAGGCCCTACAAAACCAACCATAATAAAGCTGGACTGCGCCTTAACTTCCTGGGTATTGGCTATTTCTTTTTCCGGCTTTTTGATAGAGGCATAATTGCTGATAATGCGTTTTTGAGGACGTGTAAAGGAAGAAAATTCCTCACGCAACACATTGAGCATTTCTGCGCTATTAAAATCTCCAACTACAACTACGCTGGTACGTTCAGGAGCGATAAAAGTATCACGAAATTTCAAAAAATCAGGGCGGTTAAAAGATTTGATCGTATATTCGGTGCCGATAATAGGCCTGGCATAAGGATGATCGCCATAAGCCATTTCGCTGATCAGTTGATTCATGATACGCGCAGGGCTTTCTAAGTTCATACGATATTCTTCTAGAACAGCTTTGCGTTCCTGATCGATAGATTCTTGATCTAATTCGGCATTTTTTAAGGCATCGGCCAAAAGATGCATGCCCTTAACAGCATTTTTACTAGGTAAGTTGATGTAATAGTGAGTAAAATCACGACCTGTAGAAGCATTGGTTTGTCCTCCCAAAGCCTCGATAGCCCTTTTGAATTGATAACCAGTTAAAGTTGGGGTACCGCGGAAGAACAAATGTTCAAAAAAGTGAGATATGCCCATAGTCTCCGGCGTTTCTTCAAAACCGCCTACTTTACAAAAGATATTAAGTGAACATGTCGGAGAAGCATAATTTTCAGACAAAATTAAAAGCATACCATTAGGCAAGACTTCGCTGTAATAGTTGACTTTTTGTTGAGCCCAAGCCGGTCCCCAACCGGCAAAAACTAAAACAAAAACAAAAAATAAAATCAGACACTGTAAGCGTCTGGCTTTTTTGACATATACTAAGACATTTTCCATACTAGCCCATTGTACTATAACAGCCACAAAAAATATTAGTCCTGAAAAAAATAGCTTTAGATTATTTTCTCAGAAATATCTATAAAAAAATAAAAATAAAAAAAGCGCGAACTCCAGACGGAATCGAGCTTTCTTTATCTACATAGAGAAAAGGGCCGGTACGCGGGGGGGGGAAACGCTACCAGCCCTAAATGGTACCACGTGCGGGATTCGAACCCGCGATTTTCGCCGTGAGAGGGCGACGTCCTGATCCTCTAGACCAACGTGGCATGAAGTTGGCTGCCGAAGAAGGATTTGAACCCTCACGTACGGATCCAGAGTCCGCTGTCCTACCGTTAGACGATTCGGCATCGTAGTCTTCACTACCATTTTGTTTTCTCTCGTTCTCGTTCGAAGCGTTTATTCCGCTATCTCTCGGGAACGAGTGCATTATATACACATAGCCTAGCTTCGTCAAGAGCTTTTTGCAAAAAATAAAATATTTTTTTGTAAAAAGCTATCTAAAATGTTTTTTGGATACTTTAGAAATCTTGATATCGTTAATTATGCCAACAAAAAACGCCTCGCTTCTGTAAGTTATCAAGAACACAGAAACGAAGCGTATCTTCCTAAGCTGACAAATTAAAAGCTAAAACGAAGTTATTTTACTTTTTAATAAGTCTACCAGTAGCGGGAGCGGGCATACTGTCGAAGCCCTTCAAATAATCGACAAAGACATCTCTGGTAATGCCGATAGTTTTGGTAGTTTCGCCGCGACCCAAGGCACTGTAGTTGTCGCCGCCCTTGGAAAGGAACTCGGTAGTGGCAACAGTATAATCGGCTTCGGGATCGACGTCCTTGCCATTAACTTTGAGAGAAATAACTTCTTTGGTATTGCCATCGGCAACCATCTCTACACCGGAAGCTTGCAAAGGACCAGTTTCAGTCATGCGAATGGACTGAGTGAAAAGATCGATTAAATCTTTACCTTTAACCTTAATAACAACGACCGGATCGTCAAAGGGCAGCAAGCGGAAGAGCGTATCTAACTTTACTTCTCCAGCGCTAATATTCTCAAGGCGAATGCCTCCCCAGTTGTAAACAGCAATATCAGCTCCGGATTCTTTTCTCATAGCATCGCAAATGGCATTGCCTAAGGAAGAATCGTACTGTCCTTCAGCGTTGCTGATACTCAAATCGTCTTTGAGACTACCCACGACTTTTTCCATTAAAGGACGTACTTGATCGTTGTACTTTTTGGCAATAGCGGCTACGGTAGGATCTGCTTCGATGGTGCAGCTCTTATCGACAGGGATCAACTGATAATCAAAATCGTAAATCTTGCCATTGTAAGGATTTACGTGCATTTCGATCTGACCTAAATAGCGACCGTAGTGATCAGCTTGCACGATCCAGGTATGACCGCCTACGTTGATAGCCTTGTCAAGCTTGGTATGAGAGTGACCGCCTACAATTAAATCGATAGCGGGAACTTTTTCGGCAGTAATTTTGTCAGTATCGACACCGCAGTGACTGACAGCCACAATCATTTCGGCGCCATCTTTATACATCTTGGGGATGTACTTCAAGCAAGTTTCAGCCGGATCCAAGAATTTCAAATCGGCGGTATTGCCTTTTTTCACCAAGCCAGGGATATCCTGAGCGATTAAGCCGATAACACCAATCTTAACGCCATTGATCTTGGTAATCATGTACGGCTTGTAAGGATTTTGGCCCTTACTGTTGACCACATTGGCCACCAAGATAGGATAGTTGGCATTGCTGAGCATCTTTTTCTGAACATCCATGCCCCAGTCGTATTCGTGGTTTCCCAAAGTTCCGGCTACAGGAGCCATATAGCTGAGGGATTTGTACATGGGTTCACCATGGAATAAATTAGAAACCGGAGTCCCTTGAGCTACGTCGCCACAATCGAAGTAAATAACTTTGCCGGGGTTTTCGGTTCTGATCTTCTTTATTAAAGAAGCGATACGAGTTAGACCACCACGGTTTTTACTGTCCGGTTCGATATTGCCGTGAAGATCGTTGGTGTGCACAATAACGATCTTGCGTCCTTTTTCCAGATCGGCACTGTTATTTTTGGGAGTTTTGGCATCAGCGTTAAAGCTAGAACCGGCGGTCAAGACCATTACGGTCATGCCCATAATCATTGCACGAATTGCCGTACCACGAGTCATGTTAAAGAAGAACTCCTTAGTCCTAAAATCAATATATCAGAAAGCTGCAGCCCAAAAAAAAGCCGAAGCTACATCTGTCCAAGGCGAAACTTTTCCCCCGAAAGGCTCAACTCATTTTCTCAATTACAATATCTGTTCCTGCCCTTTTGTGCAGTTTTTTTTGCAATATTTAGGCAAAAAGGCGTTTAGTAAAAGGTTAAGTCTATTAACTAAACAATCTTCCAACTATCGCTTCCAACACTCCGCCGCCGACAGCTCTAGCTTTATCAGAAATTGTATAAATATCGACTTTATCTCCTCTGGGATCGCAATCGCCAATTTTTTCTCCGGCTCTAACTTCAGTACCGCTGCGAATCAATCCTCGCAATTTGCCACTTAACAGCACCTTCACCGGAATATCATTTACACGTCCTACAACTTCATCTTCAAGAACCATCTTTCCAAGCTCAGCTTCGGCTTGAAAAATACCACAGCAAGGTGCCTTGAGAAGACGGCGTTTGCTTTCTCCGGCAATAATTCCCGGGATTCCGGTATCGGGAAGAGCACTTCCTTGATAAATTACTTGTCCTAAAGTGTGACCTCGCATGGTTTCTATAACAAGATCAACATTTTTATCGACACAAAAACCTGGCCCTACTCCAATAACTAAACGCCCTTGTCTGCGCTGATCGACTACTTCTTTTTTCAACATACGGGCATCGACCAAAAAGCGCACTGGCAATTTATCAAAAATTTGTCCTTCTGGATCGACTACCACACCTATATAATGATGCTGCTGTACGCCCTGAAGTTCAACTTCAGAGTGGATGAGTCTAGCCTCAACACCTTCAATTTGTACTTTGCCTTCCCATACGGCTTCGCCAAAACAGACGCTGCGCCGTACCATACGCGGATTAGCCAATTCACTTATAACAATAGAAAAGCCGGCTTTAAATAAACGATGGGCAATACCGCTGGCCAAATCGCCCCCACCGCGAATGCCAACTAAAGGAGCTTTATAATTCATTATGACTTGTATTTTCCAAGAGCGGGAGCGTGAAATTTTCCTGACGGCAACAGTTTGCGTAAGCGTCCCAAGTGTCACAGTCAGTAAATATCTCCGGCCCCGTTGTTTTATAAAAAAGACAACGCGAGGGATATTTTTTTAAAACCGCTCCTCCTCCTCTGTCTCCACTCAGT
>ERZ869991.110-NODE-110-length-23803-cov-11.982677_pt1 | contig 23803 bp, 17 predicted proteins | sample MGYA00520862_ERZ869991 | MGnify/ENA primary metagenome ERZ869991 (study PRJEB32232, sample SAMN07284978) | human gut metagenome | biome: human-associated habitat; material: feces | host: Homo sapiens | place: Tanzania | collected 2014-08-11 ...
GGTGTATCTTATGGCAATAAATGGAATAACAAGTTTTTCATCATACCATGTATGTTCCGGAAGTGGAATTGATGCAGAGTGGGAACGTATTCAAAGACGCTTGAAAGAATACGGAATAAAATCTTCCGGTAGCAAGGCTACAGATATGTCGAAATTGCGTGATATTGAAATGCGAGAAGTTAAAACATTAACTGCTCCGTCAAGTAAATTTTTGACTATAACAAAATCAGAACAAGAAAAAATAATTGAGCAAAAAAATAGTCATAAAGTCAATAAACAACTTAAAAAGGAAGAAAAAGACGAATATAACTCAGAAAAATACCAAAATACTCAAAAAGCGATGAATACGCTCGGTGAACAGATTTATTTAGTGATAAAAATGAAGAAAAAGAATGGCTAATGTCTGTTATTTTGCGGTATTTCTGCAAAAAGGCAATGAAAGCCACCATCATATTTCTCTATTAAGTCGGAAACAAAATCTTTGCCAACAAAATGAATGTCTTCTGGTAATTGCCCCTAACTAGCAAAATATTATTATCACGAGCATTCATAAGAATATGAAATGCCAAATAGTTACAAACTCGATTAAAAATTTTAAAACAACAAACATCGGAGGACTACCAGTCCACCCAATTATAAGAACCCCGAAACTTGAAGAAGTTCAAGATATTCTTGAATTGAACTCCAAAATTAAAATTGGCGAAGGAGCATCCGGAACCGCTTATGAATATGGCGAAAATGTAATAAAAATTTTCGACAAAATTCTAAAAAAACTTGCAAAGAAAACTTTATTTTCTGAAATGGATAACTTGGCAAGTTTGAGCCATTTAATTACTAAATCGGGGAACGAAAATTACCTCCACAACACACAAAAAGGACTTTTCGCATTTGAAAAAGATAAATTGCCTATCCTTGTTTCATCAAAAGTTGCTGGAGAAAATCCACACCCGATAGAATCACCATTCAACGAAAAGAACCTTGAAGCGATTGTCGAAACTCTTAACCGACTTGATAAAGGTTTTGGTAAAACTCAGTTCCTGCAAGCCGATATGCGGCCTCCAAATATTAAAATCACAGAAAACGATGCAGGATTACTCGATTTTGAATACCTTCAAAGAGTAAAACTTGGGGATGAGAAAAATATAGAAAAAACAGCAAAAACTCTTCCTCAACTCAACAAATCAAACTACACATTCTTTTTAAATGAAAGCGACACAGGTTTTGGAACAAGTAACCTGAGAGCATTTGAATACGATACACTTGCTCCTTATTTATATAGAAGTCCAAATATTACACAAGCCCAAGAAACGTTTAGAAATTATATAAAATTAAAAAGTGAACACCATTTGGAAATGGCACATCACTATAACAAACTTCAAACCGAATTAGAAGACGAAATATTTAAAAGAATGGAAGCAGAAGAAGCATGTCACTACATGGCGTTAAAAAGCGGAGATAAAGACATCTTACATTCAGAGGCCGCTAAACTTCAGATGTATTCATTCTTACGTTGGGTAAACCTTACAGCTCAAAAACTCAGTGCTCCGCCTATTAACATTGCACAAATTGAATCATTTTTGGATAAAGAACGTGCCAGTTATATCCAAGAGATACAACGTGGTATTACAAACAAAGATGCAGTAAAAGTTTATTACTATACAAACGCAAAAAATACCGCAGATGAAATTTCGAATTTGATTGCTTATGCAGCACAAACATATAAAATTCCACCTGAAAGGCTTATGCAAAAAGCTGAATTTGGATTACTAACCGACAAATTATTATGTAAAAGAACACTTTAAATGCGAAATTTGGAATAGCCAGTAGGGTGGGAAAAGCCGGTAGCGGTTCCCACCTTACATTCTTACAAAAATAAGATTTTTAACATTAAATTAAAACCAGTTTTTCAAACAATAGTAGAAAATCAGTACATTTTAAGATAAAAATCGGACAACAATCGAACTTCTGAAACAGGCACTAAAAAAGGGCTTGAAGCTAATTCTTGCCCTTATAATAGAAAAAAACTCCCCAGGTTGGACTCGAACCAACAGCCTACCGGTTAACAGCCGGTTGCTCCGCCATTGAGCTACTGAGGAATATCTTTTTTGCTCTCTTTGAGCTTATGTAATTATTATAATACAAAACATTTTTATTGTAAAGTCTTTTTTTTATTTTTTTTATTTAATTGTGGATAATTTTACTAATTGTTCAAATTCTTTGTAGTGACTTGATAACTCCTCGAATGTCCCTATATCTACGATTGCGCCTTCTTTCATATAGATCAATTTATTACATGCTTTTAATGTTGATAATCTATGCGCAATTGCAATTATTGTCTTTGATGCACTGATTTGCTTCAACATTTCGGTTATTTCATGCTCAACTTGAACATCCAGTGCAGATGTGGCTTCATCAAGAATAATAATTTCTGGATCTCTATATAATGCTCTAGCAATGGACAATCTTTGTTTTTGCCCTTGTGACAAGCCGTTTGAACCAATTATTACATTAGAATTAATACCTTGCGGATATTCCTCTATGACATCATAAATTTGAGCCGCTTTGAGAGCCTTGATTACACCATTATCATCAACATTTTTGCATCCCCATGCCACATTTTCTTTTATTGATTTATCTAAAATATTTATTTGCTGAGGAACATAACCGAGCATGCGCCTAAATTTTTGAAAATTTTGTTGAGTTAATTGGGTTTCATCTACAATGATTTCCCCGCTATCTGCCGGCAAAAGTCCTGTTATAATATCGGCTAATGTACTTTTACCTGCTCCAGAAAGCCCTATTATTCCAATAAAATCGCCCTTATTGATAGTGAATGAAATATTTTTTAGAACCTGCTTTGTGCAATTGTAAGAAAAACAAATATTTTTCAATTCTATTTTGTCTTGGAAATCAAGCCTTCCCTCAGCTTGCAGCTTCTCTTTTTGAAAATTATCAAAATCACATGCCTCATATTTTTCATTAATTCGTTTTACATAATTTCTTGAAGCATTTATATTTATTATAGATGACTGTATTCTGTTTAGCGCAGGAGCAATTCTAAATAACGCCGCAACCACAATTGCAAACGCAGCCATAAGTTTTGCATTATCACTTGAAGTTTGTAGAGAAATAATACAAGCAAGAATTAAAAGAGCAAGAACCACGAGCATTTCAACTATATATGGAGGAATTGCGTTGTAAAAATTTTGAAGTTTTTGCGTATTTCGGTATTTTTTTTCTGTATTTTTGTATTGTTCAAAAAACATGTTTTCAGCAGAAAGGATTTTTAATTCTTTTATGTTAGAAATACTCTCAAGAATAGTGTCGTTGTGTTTTTTATTAATTTTTTCCATTGTTGTAGCAAGAGAATTTGTGCGTTTTTTGAAGTATTTATTTTGCAAAAACATGGTTGTTACAACAAAAATTACTGTTCCGAGTGCAGGAACTGGGAATTTGATAAACAAAAGAGCAATTATCATCCCGACAATTATTACATTTGTCATGAGGTTTAATCCTCTCATCACAAATCCGTCAACCGCAACTCCAGTAAGGGTTTCAAGAGTATAAATTTTGTCACTTTGAGATGTTTTCATTATTTTTTTATATGGAGCATATATATAATATTCCATAAACTTAGCAGCAATATCTTTTTTCCAATTTGTTATAAATTTGCTCTGAATATATTGAACCAAAATCATAAAAAAGTTTTTTAAAATGAAAAGCAATAATACACATAAACCTATTGAAAGTCCGAGTAATATCGGATTTATAAGTTTTAATTGAGGAACATGTTCCATAATTGTTTCCGGTGTCATAATTAAAATTATAAATGGATAAATCATTGCAACACCAACCAATTCCATAATACCGGCAATTAACGAAAGTCCCGCAAATCCTAGAAGTTTTGAATATCTTCCCTTTCCATAGTATTTAATAAACTTTTTATAATTTTCTAAAAACATTTTAAACCTTATTAAATTATTAAGATATAGCTATTTTTTATAATATACTATATAATCATGGTAAAGGAAGGAGTTAATTATGTCAAATCCGATATTAAATGATGACAGATTTAGTGCAGATGCTCAAATACTAGATGGTGCGCCAATGACAATACAAGGAACAGTTAATAAGATTTTCTTGTTATTTATCTGCTTGATTGCAGGTTGTGCGTTAAGCGTTTATTATTTGTTTTCAAATCCAGCAATTGCCATTGGTTTAGTTAGTATTGGCTCAATTTTGAGTTTTATCTTGGTATTGATTACCTGTTTCAATGTTAAATCTGCAAAATATTTAGCAGCACCTTATGCGTTGTTTGAAGGCTTAACCTTGGGGGCATTTTCAGCATTATTTGAAAAAGCTTATCCTGGAATTGTAATAAATGCGATACTAGGAACATTTGTCGTATTATTCGTAATGCTTGCTTTATATAAGGCAAGATTTATTCAATATACCGAAAAATTTAGAGCAGTTTTGACTACGGCAATACTTTCAATTTTAGCAATTTATATAATTCAATTTATTGCAATGATATTTTCTCGTAGCATTCCGTTGATATGGCAAAGCGGACCTGTTGGGATAGGATTTAGCCTATTTGTTATTGTAATTGCTGCAATGAGCTTAATTCAAGATTTTTTCTTTATTGAAACATCTTCTCAAAGAATGTTAAGTAAAGATTACGAATGGTTTGGAGCTATGGGGTTAATGATTACACTTATATGGCTTTATACCGAAATCTTGAGATTATTGGCTAAACTAAATTCAAGAGATTAATTGATATTAAAAATCTAAAAATAAAAATCGCAATTTTTATAAGTTGCGATTTTTTATTATCTTATTTATGCTAATTCTCCGAAAATTCTTCCATTTTCATATTTAGTTATTTTTACTTGTTGTAAGGTGTTTAGCAAACTTTCATCTTGCGAATTTATAAGAATAGTTAAATAATTTCTTGTAACACCTTTTAATAATCCTGTTCTTTTATCAAAGCGTTTTTCGATTAAAACTTCCCTTGTTTTTCCAATATTTTTATTTATAAATTCGGTATGTTTTATAAAAGACAAAGCTTTTACAATATCAGCACGTAATTGGCGAACTTTCTCATCTACCTGATTAGGAGCTTTTGCACCAATTGTTCCTTCCCTAACAGAGTACGGAAAAACATGAATTTGAGATAAGCCTGATTTTTGTAAATTTTCAACAGTGATTTGGAAATCTTCTTCTGTTTCGCCTGCAAATCCTGTAATAATATCACTTCCTAAAAATGGAGTATCAAAAGTTTCGTTAATCTTGTCAATTTGCGCTAAATAATCCTCAACTTTATAAAATCTGTTCATAGATTTTAAGGTTTTGTTGCAAGCTGATTGTAGTGACAAATGAAAATGCGGACAGAATTTTTTTGAATTTTTAAGATATTCTAACATTTCATCTGAGATTTCAGTAGGATTAAGTGACCCCATCCTAAATCTTTCAATTGTAGTACACTCCTCAATCGCTTTTATTAAGTCTAATAATTCAAACCCGATATCTTTACCCCATTGTCCAATATGGATTCCCGTCAAAACAACTTCTTTAAAACCATGTTTTGAAAAATTGTTGATTTGTTCCACAATAAATTCAATATCTGCACTTCTACTTTTTCCTCTAGCAAACGGAATTATGCAGTATGAACATCTGTTATCACAGCCGTCTTGAATTTTCAGACTTGCACGAGTTTTACTCATGTCATTAAGAACAACTTTACTAAAATCTGTCCTGTGCATAATATCAGACACAGAACAAGTTTTTTCTTGCGTGTCTGATAAGATTTTGTACAAGTTTAATTTTTCATCATTACCTACAACAAGATCAACAAATTCATTTTCAAGAAGTTTTTCTTTTTCAACTTGTGCAACACAACCTGTAATAATCGTAGTTATATTTGGATTTTTATGTTTTGCAGCACGAAGTAGATACATTGCCTCGTTGTCACTTTTGTGAGTAACGGTACAAGAATTTAAGATATAAAAGTTAGCATCTTCAATCTTTTTAGTTTGCGTAATTCCATTATTTTTTAAATTTTCGGCTATAATTGAGCTTTCAAATTGATTTGATTTACAGCCCATTGTGTGAATGTAAAAATTTTTCATAAGTGCATAATAATCTAAATAAAGTTTAGTGTAAATATTCTTAACAAAATCTTATTACAATAGCAAAAAAACATGTTTTTGGGTTTTAATAGGGTATAACATAAGTGAAAGTGTAGGTATGTGTATGCAGATTTCAGCAATTTCAACTCCTAATTTTAGTGGAAGACGTGATAATGTAGATGCTTTGATTGGATTAGATGACAATTCTATCCGTCAAATAGCTTTTGCCGAAACTTCAGCTAAATTTGACAGAAAAAAATCAAATAGAATTACGAACGCTTTGTTCTACGCAGCTCCTGTTGCAGCAGGTTTAAATGCGGCTGTGTTGACAAAAGGGAAATCAAAAATATTTTCTAAAGAAGTAACAGGCATGGCTAGCCGTGCCGCAAGCGGATTAAAAGTTGCAGCTCTTTGGACTGCTGGTTTAGCAGCTATTGATACTTTAGGTTTTGCAAAAAGAAAACTAGTTGAAAATTCACCAAAAGCTCGTCAATTTGATAATGAACATCCGTTTATATCTTTGATGGGAACTTTGGCTGCCGGAGTTGGCGCATTGTTCTTATTGAATAAAGGTGTTGCAAAATTAGCATCTAAAGAAGCTCCTAAATTTATGCAAAAAGGAACTGAAAAAGTTGCTAAATTTATCAATGAAAACAAAATGATGGTTGGAGCTAAAAATGGTTTGAAAAATATTGCAGAAAAAACTCCATCAGCATTGAAAGAATTTGGAAAATCTTTATTATCTTGGTCACCAACAATGTTGTTGTTCGGTGGTTTGTTCCACTCTATGAGTGCTGCAAATGCTCAAAATAGAGATTTTGCAAAAAATTATACAATTTTAAAAAACAAACAATCTGACTTAGCTCAGGCTAGGGTAAGAGAATTGTCTATGGAAAATGATTTTCTAAAAACATCTCCTGAAAATAAAGAAGATTTAGAATTACTTCATGAACCAATGGCAGGCATTGCAGAAGAAATCGCTAATGCAGAAGAAAATGCTTAATTAAGGAAACAAAATATATATTAAGACGATGGTTACGATAAATATCGTAACCATTGTTTTTGTTATCATGCTCTCGTAACATTTTGTAACAAAAAATTCAAATTATTAAAGATTTTAAGAGAAATAACCGATATACCATAATGAAAGTTACTAAGGAAAAATGAAAGGTAAACGTCAATTATGGGAATGGCGGCAGGACAAGCTAGATTATTATCAATCACATCCCGTATGTCTGATAACGAGCTACGAGCTCAGCTTATCAACAACGATAAGATGCGTCTTGCAACCAAAAGTGCGCAGGTTAGCGAAGCATACACAAATGCTTTAAATAATGCACAATTGATGTTTACTAATTATGATAAAGAAAATAACACAAGCTACAAAGAATTAACATTCAATTCTTTGACTGCATACAACCAATATAACAACCAATATGCAATTTCAAATTCAGCAGGTCAATTGTTGGTTTCAGAAACTGATGCAAAGAATTTTGAAAAATCTACAGATCTTGCATCTTTCTTAAAATGTTATGGTTTAGAACAAACTACCACATACTTTGACAATTTATCAAAATATAGCGGAGTAAGTTATTATACAACAAATGATTTAGGCGAAGCCGTATCAATAGACAAATCTAACGGAGTTGTTTACAACACAGGTAGTCTTGCTGAAGATAAAGATGGCGTAAGTCATAATATTCAAGTTGATTCAGGTTATAGCACAGAAACATTACAAAATATGTATGAAGGCAAAAATGGATATGATAGCTACAATACTATCAAATCTTCTGAATACTATTATAATTATCAAAGTGCATTGAGCAATTTCTCAACCGCAGAAGAAGCTTATACAACAAAAGCTGCTGAAATCATGAACAAATTATATGGTACAGTAAAAGTTGATGGTAAGAATTTATCTACAATCAATTCAGAAATGAATGCAAGTACTGATATTGAAGCAGTAAAAAAATACTTAGAAATGATTAAAGCAGCCATCGATGGAACTGGCAGCTATGGTAATAAAGTAAAAAATCAATTAACCGGTTTTTCAAAGAATGATGAAAGCGTAAATTCATACTTTGAAGCAATGAAAACATTAGTTACAGACGGTTTAAATAATGAAAGAACAATAAACTCAGGTTTAAAATGTACTACTGATGGCAACCAAATCACCTACAACGATGGTGATCAGGATGTGTTTGTTTTAAATAAAAGTGGTGCTAGTTGGACTGCACAATTATACAAAACAAGTAAAGACGAGAATGGTAATGAAAAATGGGCATTAGAAGAAACTAAATACCAAGTAACTAAAAATAGTGATGGAACATTATCATTCACAAACGGGTTGACCGGAGAAGATGAAATCACATATACAGGCATCCCTGAACCAGAAAAAAAAGATTTATTAAGTCTTGATTACACAATGCCTGATAGCTACGCATTTAAAGAAACTACACAACTAGATATTGATGATTTGAAATATATCGGACAACACGTTATAGATTCTTTATCTAACACATTAAAATATACTTTTGATATTAAAAGAGAAGAATATCAAAAAGCTTGGACAATCAATAATAATGGCGATATTGAATTTAAAGAAGATGCAAATCATAATAAAATAGATATCCCGGAATACACAGCATACAAAGATGCTGCCGCAAAATTGTATGAAACTATTTTTGGGAATGCAATGCCTTCTACTTTTGATGAGAACAAATGGTCACAATTAACCGATATCAATGCTATTCCAACTCTTGGGAAATTCAAAGAACCAGAAAAAGATAAAGATGATAAAGTAATAGTAGATAAAGCAACCGAATTTGAAAAAATCAAACAAGCAGAAGTTCTTGATGCAATCATGAATACTTATGGTGAACCAAATTATGACTGGATTGATACTTCAAATAAAAACGCTTCTTATAACGAAAACGGTTCAGCAAAAGCTCAATGGTACACAAACTTATATAACAAAATGGAAAAATCAGGCTACAAAGCTCTACAAGATGGTTTGGCTTCTAGTGCCGAATGGATCCAATTTGCATTTGAAAGTGGTTTGGTTTGCCTTGAACAAGTTGACACTAACAATAATTGGAACACTACAACTTATACAAATTGTAGCGATATCACAGAACAAACAAACAACGCAGCAATCACAAAAGCTGAAGCAGAATATAACGCTGCAATGGCAAAAATTGAAAACAAAGATAAAAGATATGATCTTGAATTAAAAAATATTGATACAGAACACAATTCACTTCAAACAGAATACGATTCAATCAAAACAGCAATCGACAAAAACATTGAAAGAACATTCAAAATTTATTCTTAATACACTACATTTTATATTTATTATATTTTTCCCCTACACATTTTTTATGGCAGAACACATGTTCTGCTTTTTTATTATGAGCTTTATATGGATATAAAGATTATGTAAGGAAATCAATGTTTAACTGTTTTTTAGTTTATAATTACAATATAGATAAGATAAATGGAGATAATTATAATGGAAACAGTTAATGAAATTCTTTCAAAGTTAGAAAATGCAGACAACGTTACAAAAAACAAATTGGAAAACGAATTGGTAAGCATAGGAACTTCTGCAGTACCTCAACTTGTTGATGAATTACAAGTTGTTAGAGGTATTAAAAGAGGTGTTGTTGCAATGACTTTGATTAGATTAGGCAATGCTTCTGTTAAATATTTGAAAGAAGCAGCTAAAGATAATAAAGATTTTGAATGGGTTGCTGAATACTTGATTAGAGAAATTGAATGTTCAGTAGCTGCTTAGTTTTTAAGCAAAAAAGCAAAATAAAAAAAGGCATGTTGAAACAAACATGTCTTTTTTATTACCAAAATATAAAACTATATTTATGATATACTCTTTTTATGGGGAAAAAAGCTTTATTATTCTATATAACACTCTTTTTATTAATTCTTGCCTTTTCAACAACGGCAACTCATTTTGATTATGACTTATGGGCTAGATTAATTGCTGGCATGGGAGTAATCGATGGTGGAAATGTATTAACATCAGATTTTTTATCTTACACACCGGTTCATACATGGTTTGACCATGAATGGGGAAGTGGGGCTATATTTTACGCAGTATTAAAACTATTTGGAGCATATAGTTTAATAATTCTACAAGCTCTAATGTTGTTCGGAATATTCTTTGTTGCATCAAGAGTTGTAAAAAACAGAACCAATATTTCTCCATACAATATTTTGTTCTATTTCTTTACTCTTATGGCTGTTATGGAAAATCTTAACAACCCAATCAGATGCCACATGTTCAGCTTTTTATTCTTTACAATATTTATTTATCTATTGGAAAAAGTTCGAAAAGGCAACAATAAACTTCTATTTATCATTCCTCCATTAATAATCATTTGGAACAATATTCATGGTGGTGTTGTTGCAGGGTTAGGATTGTTAGGGATGTACGCAGTCGGAGAGTTCTTGAATAAAAAACCATGTTCAAAATACCTTATAACTCTTGCAATTTCCTTACCACTACTTTTGATTAACCCTTGGGGATACAAATATACAAAATTTTTACTAATGGCAAACACAATGAAAAGACCTTATATTGTTGAATGGTGGGGATTATTTTCAAAATTCTATCTGTTTAAACAAGTAAAATTCAAACTTTTCATGCTCGTTTTAACGATTACCGAAAGTATTTATATTTTTAAAGAAATTAAATCAGATAACATTAAAAATTGGTACAATAAAGCCGATAAAGTCAAGTATATCGTTATTTTATCAACTATGTATTTGGCAATAAGCCATGTAAAACTTCTTCCGTTTTTCGCAATCTCTGCAATATGCTTTATGTACGAAGATTTTTATAAATTAATCGAAAATATTAAACTACCACACTGGAAAAACAGAATGATTTATATCATGTTGCTTTTCATCTCAATTTTTACATTGTCATCAAAAAACTTTTCAGTTCCTGTTGGAATGGATGCTTATCCTGTCAAAGAAGTTGAATTTATCAAAGCAAACAATATAAAAGGTAATATTTTAACGAATTTCGGCTATGGCAGTTATGTTTCTTATAAACTCTACCCACAAAACAAGATATTTATGGATGGCAGGTACGAAGAAGTCTATTATGACTATATGGTACCAATGTTAAAGGAATTTTTACTTGCATATCCGCATTGGAAACAAGTTTTTGAATATTTTCCACCAGATGTCATGATTATCGAAAACTCATACCCTGTTTATAATGTTTTAAAACAAGAAGGGAGATGGATTGCAGTATATGAAGGGAAATATTTCGGAGTATTCTTGCCTAAAAAGGTTGCAAATAAAAAGTTTGTACAACCGACTAGCGACATCAACTACTACAAAAATACTCTATTTACTACAGGAATAAAATTTTAAATATCGTATAATAAATTTATGGATAATAATTTTAAATACACATGTTTATTTGGAGGCGGCGCAATTAGAGGAGTTTCCTACATCGGAGCCGTAAAAGCATTAGAAGAACTCGGAATAATTCCTGACAGATTAGCAGGTTCTTCTGTTGGTTCAATTTTTGCAGCATTATTGGCAGTTGGCTACAATGCAGAAGAACTTAAAGATATTTTTATTAAGGTTAATTTTGAATTATTTAAAGATATCTCAATCGGCTTAGGTCCACTATTTGCAATTAGCAAAGGAGAAGTTTTTTTAGAATGGGTTAGAGAATTAATCGAAAAAAAATATTATGGCGAAAACTACAAAAAAGGAGTAAACCCTGCCGTAACATTCAAAGATATCAAAAAAAATCTGGTTGTAATAACAACTAATTTATCTAACTTTGAATGTAAAGAATTTTCCAGATTTGACACACCGGATTACGAAATAGCATCTGCCGTTAGAATTTCATGTTGTATGCCTGGATTAATGAAACCAATTGAATACAACAAAACCCTGCTTGTTGACGGCGATTTACAAAAAAGTTGGCCTATGTGGAAGTTGTCAAAGCATCTTTTGAATGACGACGAAAGAATACTTGAATTTCGTCTTGAGGGGAATTATGAAAGTAATGACATCTCCGGAATAAATTATGCAAATGCGGTTTATAGCTGCATGACTGCGATATCTACATCTTTTATTACCAATATATACGGAAATAAAGACAAATTTGATTATATTGTTCTTAATACCGGCGATATTGTGGTTGTCGATTTCAATATAAATGAAGCAAAAAGGAATGATTTGATTAATTCTGGATATAATCAAACTATTTCTTATTTTAAAGACTTTTTGATTGAAAAAAAATCTAAAATAAGACACAATTATTCAATAATTCAAGCACATATTACTAAAATCCAAAAATATATTAAATCAAATAATATTCAAAAAGCAAAAAACCAAATGGGTGAATTATTCATGGATTTGCCAGAATTATCTGAAATTATTGATTTGACAGATTATAATGAGATTAAAAAATTTAGAGATATGTTTCTAAAAAATCTAAAATATCCGGCATTGTTTGGGAAAGTAACACTTTCTAACTTTAAACTCATTGATACAGAATTAAATAGAATAAATGATAAAATTTCCAAAAAACTTGAAGAATTTGACAGTTATTTAAAAACATATCAAAAGAAATAAATTTCTTGACATTTATAATAGTTTAAGTTAATATAGTTATGCGGAATTGAGCGTATCTAGCGAGTTTCGGTAATAGTTGAAAATTGAATATGCCCTAGTTGGCAAGGACTCCGGTTTTTCGGTTGATAATCGAAAAAGAAGGAGGGGAGAGTAGACGCCGTCTACCGAGACCGCTAGGGAAGTTATTTGAAAATTAAATATGCCCTGGTTGGCAAGGCCTCCGGTTTTTCGCTTGATAATCGAAAAAGAAGGAGGGGAGAGTAGACGCCGTCTACCGAGACCGCTGGGGAAGTTATTTGAAAATTGAATATGCCCTGGTGGCGGAATCGGTAGACGCGTCGGACTTAAAATCCGGTTGGAGTTAAATCCAGTGCCAGTTCAAGTCTGGCCCAGGGCAATTATAAAGAACTCGAAAGAGTTCTTTTTTAATACAAAATTATTTAATTTTACTATTCTATCGTTTTGTTAAGATATATTAACAATAGTCACAATATTAGCAATTATATATAAATTATATACTTTATATATATAAGAGTATAAATGAGAGAAGTATTATGACTATCTGGCAATCTATTAGAGCAAATTTTAAGAACGGTTATATTGCAAAAAAAACTCAGCAATTAGGACAAACCTTCCTGCAAGCCGGCATGACAAGTGCAATGTTCGACCAAATGACTAAAAAAAGTTGTGGTTGTCAAGGAAGCATTTTCAGTGGTGGCTGCTACAATGCTTTTGGCATGTATAGTGGCGGCATATTAGGTTGTCAAGGTAATAACTGGTTTAATCCGACAAATCCTTATGTAAATCCAATGATGATTGGAATGCCAAATTACCAAAATCAAATGAATGCCATGAATGTTCAATATAGTAATCAATTAGCATGGAATTGGGGCTTCGCTCATGGCATGAAAGACAGACTTGAAACCCAACAACAACAGCAATTATTACAAAATACTAAAAATGAATATGCCGGAGATATTGACAAAAACCAAAGTACAGAACTAGGTAAAGCCTTTGATAAAGCAGCATCCGAAATGACAGATAAAAAAGGTAATGCAGTTGAAGGCAAAAAATTTGAAATACTTAAAGGCGGAGTTCAAGGAACAGAAAAAGCAGATGGCGACAAATACAGAACTGCAGTAAGTGAACTCGGGAAATCTTATCTTGCCAATATGGATAAAATCTCAGGCAATGGCGATGGAAAAGTTACACTAGAAGAATTTACTAAACACCAAATGGCAGAATTAGGCGAAAATGCAACTGACGAACAAAAAGCTAATGCAAAACAACAAGCACAATTTGCATTCTCCAAAATTGATCAAAATGGCGATGGCTACGCCGACTGGAAAGAATTAGCAGCTACATTTGCAACCTATGATCAAGATAGTGAAGGCAAAATGGATGGAATAATAACATCAGAAGAATATAGCAAAATGAATACAGATATTAGCCAAAAAGCCGGTATTGAGTTTAATAAAGGTTTAAGAACAAATTATCAAACTCTATTTGGCAAAAAGACCGAATAACTCATCGAATTTTGACCAATCAAATATTTTAGAATTAGCAAATCTCAACAACTCATCTCTGTTGAGATTTTGCATTTTTTGATAAATTTCTTCCATATTTTCATGCGCATCCATTGAAATAATCGGAATACCTGCATCAGTAGCAATTTTTTCAACCTTTACATCATAATTGATTGCACAAGTTTTAACCCCGCTTTTTAAAGCTACAAGAACCGCATGGAAACGCATTCCAATTAAATATTCTAATCTTGAAAGACGGTTTATAATATCATCTTCAACAATTTCTGTTTCAATTTCAGGATTAAAAGATTTTATCAAAGCCTCAAAACGCTTACATAATTGCAAATCTTGAGTTTTTTGTAATGAAAATATTTCAATTTTTTTATTAGAAAACTTCGTAATAATCAACAATGCTAATTTCTGCAACAATTCAAAATTCATTGTTTTAAATTCTCTCAATTGAACTCCTATAACACCATTTTGAGGAACAGATTTGATATCTAAAGAGTAAATCGGGTCACAAACAAGTTCTGATTTAACCCCCAATTTCTCTAACAATTTTAAACTGTTTTCATCCCTAACTGTTACATAAGAACAATATTTCAAGAGTTTTTTTACAATATTTTGTGCAATATTACTATTTAATGGTCCAATTCCTTGTGCAAAAATTATAACTTTTTTATTAAATAACAACCCTAAAGCAATTATAAAAGCATAATATATAAGACTTTTTAAACTTGTAACATCCTGCAAAAGACTACCACCACCAGATACAAGCACATCACAATTTTGAATTGTTTTTATAACATCCTTTAAATTAAATCTTTTTACTGCCTTTACACCATAAGTTTTTTCAGTATATTCAATATCGCTTGAAAAAACAGTTATATCAGCGTTCTCAAAAGTCTTTAAATGATTAACAAGAACTGATAATATTGCCTCATCACCAAAATTTTTAAACCCATAGTAACCAGATATAGCAACCTTAATCATTGTTTCCCCTATATATTGAATAAACTTCTTCTTTGTGTGGAATTGATTTAATAGCACCAATCCCTTTTGCCTGTAAACCTGCAACAATTGAAGCAAATTTAGCAGCTTCAAATTCCGTAAAACCGTGAGTTAACGCATACATAAAACCACCATTAAACGCATCCCCAGAACATGTTGTATCTAAGCAATCGGTTGTATAAAATTCCGTAAAATTAATATTTCCGTTATATCCTGTAAAATATCCATGTTTTTCTGCGGATTTTAGTACAACAGTTGATATTCCCATATCCCAAAGTCTTTTTATGATATTTTCTTGCGAATCAATATCCAAAATATTTACAGAATCCAATTTAGTATTCAAAAATAAAATATCGATATTAGAACTTACTCTAAAAAATGCGTCTTTTGCATCTTCTACTGTAGTCAATGCAGAGTGATAATTTGGATCGTACGCAGTTTTTACTCCATGCTCTTTTGCAAGTTTAAAAGCATATTCAACCGCCTCAGCCGCTGATGGAGAAAGTGATTGAGTAACTCCTGATGCGTAAACAATTCCTGCGTTTTTAATATATTCTTCATCAATATCCTCTATTGATAATTTTGATGGAGCGATTTTTTTGCGGTAAACTGCGATTTCTTTTTCTGTACAAGAGGGTCTTGCAATAATATAAAGTCCATTCGGTTCATTAGAAATCTTAACTTGTGAAATATCTAAACCTTCGCTATGCCAACCATCTAGTAAGTAATCTTTGAAAGAATCGTTTCCAACCCTTGTAATAAAACCTACACTTGCACCCATTCTTAGAGCAGCAACAGCCGCAGCCAAAGTATCTCCACCATAATATTTATATAAACATTCAGCATCAGACATCTTTGTGTTAGCTGACAATTCAATCAAACATTCCCCAATTGCGACTACATCTAACTTTTCGTTCATTATTAACCCTTTAACTCGCTTATAACACGTTTTGCACGAGATGTAATTTCACTTAATGAAAATCCGTCATAAAAATCACGCCCAACACCAACACATTTTGCGCCGGCTTTAATATATGAATGAACTTCATCCAACTTAACACTTCCCAATGGCATTACGTTTAAAAACGGCATTGGTCTTAACAAATCTTCAACATACATTGCTCCACCCATTGCAGTAATCGGATAAATTTTTATCAACGGAATACGAGCTTTCCAAGCATTATAAGTTTCATTTGCAGTTGATGTTTCAGCAATATAAGGAATTTCTTTGTCTTTAGATATTTTTACTAAATTTTTAGAAAAAATTGGAGAAGACAAAACTTTTGCACCTGATGCAATTGATGCCTCTGCTTGCATTGCAGTAATTATCCCACCTGCACATACTGCAGCATGCTTTGAAATTTCTTCAATCGCTTTATAAATTGAAGGATTTTGAACATTGACTTCTAATATTTTTATTCCACCTTCAATCAAAGCATTTGCCCAATCTATAACGGTTTGAGCATCACTGCTTCGTAGTATCGGTAATATTTTTTCTTCTGATAAGAGTTTGATTAAATTTTCTTTCATAATCTATCCTTTTTTCAGAATTTATTATATCATAAAATAAAGGGATAAATTGAAATGAAAATATTTAAAGGAAAAGCTTTTTTTGTAAAGTCATTTTTATTGCATATTTTTCTAGTTGCAATAATCGCATTTGTATCAATTAATTTTTGGGAAAATCCTATTTACGACATGATGACAAACCTTACACACGCTACAATGAAAGGTTCTGACGATATCGCCCTTGTTATGATTGATAACAAATCTATAGACAGTTACAGGTGGCCGTGGGCAAGATCATTGTATGGAGAAGTTTTTGACTACTTAAATAAATACACAAATGCAAAAGTAGTTGTTTTTGACTCTATTTTTACAAATTTAGACAAAAACAATCCGCCATCATCAGACAATTATTTTTTTGATACTGTTAAAAACACTGATAACTTTATTGGTGGCTATATGGCTCTTTCCGACAAATATGAAACCCCTGAACTCGGGAGCAATTACGATGAAAAATTTCAGCGCAAGTTCTCAATTGAAATTGCTGATAAAAGAACAAAAAACAATTCCAGATACAGTAATTACAATAGTTTGACAATGTTTCCAGACAAATATTTTGATGCACAAAAAAATGTTGGTTCGGTAAATTTCACTCTTAATCCTGTTGACGGAATTTTAAGAGAGGCAACTGATTTAATCAGCTACAATGATAATTATTATCCGTCACTCGCTCTCAGAGCATATATGTTGAGCAATAAAACTAATAAATTAACTCTAACAAACAATTATTTAATTGTTGATAAAACAGGGTTAAAAATCCCAACATACACTCATAACGGCGACATTCGTCATAACATGAAGTTCTGTGAATTTCTTCCAAATTCCGACTATTCACACAAAACATATTCCGCAATTGATTTAATAAATTCAGACAGATTATTGAAATCAGGTAAAAAGCCGATTATTTCACCATCTGAATTTGATAACAAAATTATTTTTGTCGGAGCAAATGCTCTTGCCGTAGAAGATGTTTTAAAAACAACAATTGCAACCAAACATCCGGGAGTAGATATCCAAGCAACGATTTTAGATAATTTTTTAAATAACCAATTCATTGTAAAATTCAACTCATTTTCTAATTTGGTTACAATAATTTTAATATCAATTGCGACTTTCTTAATCATCAGATTTTTCTCATTTTTACCATCACTTCTCACACTGATTGGGTTTGCAATATTGTATTTTGCATTTTGTATAATTTGTTTTAACAACAACATTGTACCACTTGTAATCACGCCACTTGCAGTTCAATTAAGTACGATGATTTTTGGTTACTCTTACAGGTTTATTCTTGAAGGAAAGAACAAAGAAAAAATCAAAAATGCAATGGGTAAATACCTTTCACAAGATATTATGAAAAATGTTGTTCAAAATATTGATGATATCAAATTAGGCGGGAAAAAAGCTAATGTTACTGTTCTTTTTGCGGATATAAGAGGTTTTACAAGTATGAGCGAAAAAATGACCGCAGAAGAAGTTTCGGTTATTTTGAATGAATATTTTTCTGAGATAGAGCCAATCATCACAAAATATAATGGTGTAATCAACAAGTTTATCGGAGATGCGGTTATGGCAATTTTTGGGGAACCAATTCAGGACTTAAACCATCCTCAGAATGCCGTCAGATGCGCTTGTGCAATGTTAAAGAAAGTGGATCAATTGCAAGACAAATGGCTGGCAGAGGGGAAACCAAAAATTGAAATAGGTGTTGGAATTAACACAGGTGAAGCATTTGTTGGAAATATTGGTTCTGAGAAACGTCTTGAATACACGGTAATCGGCGACACAGTAAACCTTGCAAGCAGAATTGAAAGCTATAATAAGGTTTACAAAACCAATATGCTAATCAGTAGTTCTACATATTCTTACGTCGCAGATATTGTTGACACAATAAAAATTGCAGATGTTACCATCAGAGGGAAAGCTAAAAAAATGGATATTTATGAAGTTTTGAGGCTTAGCGAATGATTGATAACATTGAACAACTGAAAAAAGCTATTGAGATTGAAATTCAATATCGATATATTGATATTCATGGAAAAACTCAAGCTTTTTCAAGTTTTATCAAAAACGAAGCAAAAAAATATTACAAATTATCTAAAAAGAACCCAAAATGGGCTGTCATTGCAGAAGCTTTCGAGCATTATCCTTTTGCAGGATTGAATGAAAGACGAAAAAGCATTGATAACCTTATTAGAGTGCTTAAATCTGAAACTAATCCCAAACCTTCAAAATCAGAAATTAGTAATGCTCCAGAATTGACTAAATCTGCCAAAGATACAGATGTTATGTATATGAAAGGCGTTGGTCCCAAAATCGCATATAAATTAAACAAACTCGGAATTTATACAGTTCAAGATTTAATGTTATATTTTCCCAAAAAACATATTGATTATTCTTCAAGAACTTTAATAAGAGATCTTAAAGAAGGAGAAACGACGACTGTTTTCGGATATATCAAATCAGTTTCAGCGTTCAATACTCAAAAGAAATTATCAGTCGTTAAAGTCACTGTTGCAGATGAAAGTGGAAGATTGGATTTAAGCTTTTTTCAAGCAAAATCAAATCGTTTTATGCTAGAAAGAACAAAATCTCAATTTCCAATAAATGCAGGGATTATGCTATCAGGCAAGGTTAAAAGGAACAATTATGACGGAAAACTAACCTTTGACAAACCAACTTATTCAATTATGACAGGGGAATTTTTAGAAGATAAAAATTCAAACCTTAATATTGCTAGAATTGTCCCTATATATACAGTATGCGAAGATTTAAGCATAAAAGTTTTGAGGCGTGCAATTTTTAACGCAATCCAAAAATACAAAGATGAAATCGAGAACGTTATACCTGATTTTATGCGAGAAAAAATCGGACTTCTTGATAAAAAAGCTGCCGTTGAACAAATTCATTTTCCTGAATGTCAAGAATTGTTGGAGCAGGCAAGGTTTTCTTTAATTTTTGAAGAACTTTTTTTAATCCAATTAAAAATGGTTCGAATTAGAGAACAAAACTCTCACAACCATTCCGCTTTGGCTCTTAAAATTAAAGAAAAAGGACTAGTGAAAGAATTTATTGATAATCTGCCATTTGAACTCACAGGAGCGCAAAAAAAAGCGGTCAATGAGATTTTAAATGATTTAAATTCTGATGTCCCAATGGCAAGACTATTACAAGGTGATGTTGGTAGCGGAAAAACTGTCATTGCAACAATAATGCTACTTGCTGGAGTCGAAAACGGATATCAAGGCGCACTTATGGCTCCTACGGAAATTCTTGCACAACAACATTATAACAACCTTCAACAATGGCTTAGTCCTATGGGGATTAGTGTTGGATTGTTTTTAGGCAGTCAAGGCAAAAAAACTCGGGAAAAATTCCGCACCGATTTGAGAAACGGACAAATGAATATAGCAGTCGGAACTCACGCACTAATTCAAGAAGATGTAGATTTTAACAATTTAGGTGCAATTGTCGTTGATGAGCAACATAGGTTTGGGGTAAAACAAAGAAATGTTTTGAAAAAGAAATCTCAAAACCCACAAATGCTCACAATGACTGCCACTCCAATTCCGAGAACCCTTGCTTTGACAGTTCATGGAGATTTGGACTTGACAATTATTGACGAACTTCCAAAGGGTAGAAAACCGATAAAAACATCACTTGTAACTTCTCACAGAGGAGTTTATGAACTTATTCAATCCGAAATTGATGCCGGTAGACAAGCTTATGTAGTTTATCCGTTGATTGAAGAAAGTGAAACTTTGTCGGCTAAAGCCGCAACAATTGAGGCTGAACGACTTCAAAAAGAAGTTTTTCCACAATATAAAATCGGGCTTTTACACGGCAAGCTTAAAAATGACGAAAAAGAACAGGTTATGAAAGATTTTAAAGATAAAAAATATGACATACTTGTTTCTACAACAGTTGTTGAAGTTGGGGTTGATGTTCCAAATGCAACAGTTATGCTGATTGAAAATGCGGAAAGATTTGGATTATCACAACTTCATCAATTAAGAGGTCGTGTCGGCAGAAATAGTCTACAATCGTATTGCATTTTGCACACATCAACCAAATCGCAAGAAACACGTGAACGATTGAACATAATGACACAAACAAACGATGGTTTTGTTATCGCAGAAAAAGATTTGCAATTGCGTGGACCTGGTGAATTTTTAGGGACACGTCAAAGTGGTTTGCCTGACTTGATAATTTCTGATATTGTCAGAGATGCCAAGATATTAGAAATGGCTCGAAACGAGGCAATTGATTTTGTAAAAACAAATAAAATAGAAGATTACCCAAAACTGAAAGAAATTACTTCTCTTACTCTTTTTAGCGGTTTAGATATATAATTTTGAAATTCTTGTTAACATTTTTTTACAATTGGGAATATTATTAGCAATAAGGCAAGGGATATATACTTTATATATATAAGAGTATAAAATTCGGAGATGTATTATGAATGAATCATTTTACACATATCTTCACGGTCCACGCACATTTTGGGGTGGAAGTGGCAGCAGAACAATAATAAATAACAATTTTTTTGGCGCACAACCATTTGGAATGTCAATGTTCGGATATGGAATGGGCGGTTGTCACTGTAACCATAATCGAGGAATGAGCAACCTTTTTGGGCTTATGGCTTTAAATTCTATGTTTGGCGGAAACCAAAGCGGTGGAATGTTTGGACTAAATTTTAACAACATGTTTAATCCGTTCGGAAACTTTGGCAACTGGGGCAATTTAGGAACACAAAACAATGAAAATACCAATAGTTCTTTAGGTGCAAAAGTTAAAAGCTTGGAAGATCAACTTGCTAGTGCAAATAAAAAAATAAAAGATTTGGAAGCAGAAAAAGCAAAAGCTGAAAAAGATAAAGGTAATGAAATTTCAAGTTCTAAAAAGCCTGAAAACTCAACAGAAGTCGATAAAACACAACCAACTGAAGGAGCAGGCAAAGTTCAAAAACCAACTGACGAAAATACAAAACCAGCAGACATTGATAAAAAATTAGACACAATTAACGGCTATAAAGACTTAACAGCAGACCAACAAAAATACGTAAAAGATAAAATAAAAAACCAACACACTGATGACAAAGGCAACACAACCTATGACATAAGCGCAATTGTACACAGTGGCGACACAATTGATAAAGTTATCAATCGTTTCTACAAACCGGATGAAAATCACGATAATACCAACATCCCAGAATTTGGCTACAATACTCAAACTTCCGGCAAAAAAGTTAAAAACCCGAAAGTTGGAGAAGAAGTCGTCCTAAACGGAATTTCCGATTTCGGTCTTGAAGCTTTGGTTAAAGATGCAAAAAACGAAATTACAAAGGAAGGCGAAATTCAAAAAACTAACAATGAAATGCATGAACTTTTGAATAACTTCAAATCCGGTAAACAAAAATTATCTAAAGAGTATGTTCTTCAAAACCACATGATGACCGAAACTGCGTACGACAAATTAATAAAAGAAAAATACTAATTATTAACTTTTGTAAATAAATTTGTTTATTTAAGCAATATATAATCCTTTATATACTTTATATATATAAGAGTATAAAATAAGAGGTAAGAGCCATGAGTAATTATGGTGTTAACGGATGGTCAGGCGGTGGTCGCCAATCATTAACGTACAATTTAAGAGCAGGACAGATGCGCGGAATGGGCAGAGTAAATCTTTTTCCGAGCAACACAACCATCATTAACAACAACATATTCGGCAATAGTTGCGGAATGTATGATAATTGTTGCGATGGTTCTGACGGAATGTCTGGTTTTACAAAAACAATGTTCGGAATTGGTATGGGAACCTCTATATTAGGAACTATACTCGGTTTCTTCGGTATCGGAGGCGGTGGCGGAAAATCCGAAGGTGCCGGTGGTACTGAAACACCGAAAGAAACTAAAGAAGTAAAAGCATCTAATGAAAAACAAGATGAATTTGCAGGTTTAAAAGTATTGTACCCTGATGGTAAATTTGCCAAAATTGGTGATAAATATAGGTGCAATATAGGCGATCAATCATTTGAAGCTGATAGCATTGTGGATTTAGATAAACAGTTAAAAGCAGCACTTAACAAAAAGCCTGAAACTGTCAAACCAGAAACAGATACTAGTTCCGTAAAACCGAGTGAACCGGAAACAACAGGCGTAAAAACAGGTGATAATATATCAGCTATTGATTTAGCTCTAGGCGACAAATCAAAAATTCAAGGTAAAGCACAAGTTGATAAAACAACTGGAGATATAACTATTCCTGACAAAACAAATACATATAAATATCACAATACAGGAAAAATGCTTACATATAAAGGAGAAAAATACCCAATATATGAATTAGCAGGAATAACAAATACCTCAACTGGTAAAACTGTATCAAAAACAAATCAAACATATATCTTGATGAATGGTCAACTTGTACAACCAAATGATCTTGAAGACCCTAACGCATTGAAAGGAGTTGGCACCGGTAGTGTTAACAAGTCTGCCCCCCCCCCGACGAAACACCGACGGTAAAAGGAGCTAAGACCTCAAAGGCAACTTCAAAGAAATCCAACTCAGAAGGAGCCGGCGGTGTTAAACAACAAGCAAAAACACAAAACACTCAACCTAAACAAACTAATAAAGCACAAGCAGAAGTTGACAACTGGAATAAACAACATCCACAAAGCAAAGTAACACTAAAAAATGGGAAATATAGCACAGTTGTAAGCTCAAACTTAGGCAAACACGAAGTTACTGCGAACAGTTTCGATGAACTTAAAACAAAGGTATATGCACATCTAAAAAGGGCGAACGCACCACATTCAACAAACTATTCAGTAAAAACAAGTGATTACAAAGCTCCTTTTGGGAGATAAATAAAAATTTAAGGTCGGCAACATGTCGACCTTATTTGTTTTATTTCCTTCCTAATACCACCGTGCCGAAC
>ERZ869991.113-NODE-113-length-23450-cov-5.020194_pt1 | contig 23450 bp, 11 predicted proteins | sample MGYA00520862_ERZ869991 | MGnify/ENA primary metagenome ERZ869991 (study PRJEB32232, sample SAMN07284978) | human gut metagenome | biome: human-associated habitat; material: feces | host: Homo sapiens | place: Tanzania | collected 2014-08-11 ...
TACTTTATAGGATAAATACATTGATAATAAATATAATCGTCATAACAGACGAAAATATAACTTAAAAATTCATATAGTTCTTGTTACTAAATATCGTAAACAACTTCTTACAGGTTCTATAGTTGACGACGTAAAACGAAAATTTTATGACATCTGTGCTTTTAGAGGCTATGATATTATAGCGATGGAGGCTGACAAAGACCATATACACTGTTTAATAAGTTATAATACAGTAGACAGAGTTTGCGATATTGTGAAAGTAATCAAGCAAGAAACTACATGGCAGTGGGTTTCCGCCTACTACAGTCGGAAGGATTTATATTTATGAAAAAAAGCTTTTCAGACCTTTTGAAGTGTTTACCTACCTTCATAACCGAACATTCTCGGTTGGGAGTGGCCCTACTGATTTGTTTTACTTGTTTGCTCTGCGCCTGCGGTATAAACAACAACTTATTAAGCGATTATGTGACTCCCAGCTTGATTTTGCCGCAAGGCGCAGCACGAAAGTTGACTATTGTGCATGCTGCTCCTTCCGGAGATTTGGTTTTGCCAGAGCAATACTCAACCTTTACTTTTGTATTCAATCAACCGGTAGTAAATTTAGGTACAACCGGAGTTGATATTGAAGGTCTCAGTATTGAACCTCCCGTTAAAGGTGTTTGGGCCTGGAGAGGCACGGCTTGCCTTACTTTTATTCCTCAAGAGCCCTTGAAAGTTTCACACTCATACCAAGTAACCATACCAGCAGGTTTAGTGGCTATAACCGGACAGAAGCTGACTAAGCCATACACAGTGCGCTTTGTGACGCCGCGTCCTGCTGTAATCCATTCTTCACCTTCAGATGGCAATGCCAATATATCTTTAGATAAACCTGTATTTTTGCTTTTTAATCAGGCTATACATAATCAAGCGGCCTTGAAATCTTTGCGTTTAACTTATTCTCAGGGAGCTGTGCCTTGCCAAGTACGTATAGCCACCGAAAGCGAATTTAAAGCTTACATTAAAGAGTTGCGCGAAAATGAAGGCGACAAAGTTACTATGAACGGTTTAAGCGTCGATTTGGACAAATTGACGGCAGAGCAACTGATCGTTTTGGATCATAAGTCTCAATTCCGTCAAGGTCAGCGCTACACAGTTACCGTTCCGGCAGGTTTTAAAGCCGATCCTTCCGCCGGATATGGCTCTTTAACTGAAGATAGTTTTTCTTTCAAAACCTACGATATTTTTAGCTTGAAATCCGTAACCAGTACTGACGGAAACCACCCCGAAGAAGACATTGTTTTCACTTTTACCAATCCGGTAAAGATGAATGATTTGGCCAAAGCTCTCTCTTTTGAGCCGTCTGTTGATATTCCCAAAACTTATTTGGAAGACTCTTACTCAAGATCGGAACTTAGGCTCAATTTACCTTTTAAAGCCAACACATCCTATAAAATAACTATCAATTCCGATTTAAAAGACGAATTTAACAATAAAATTTCCAACTCGGAAAAGATCAATTTTACTACTGTGGACTTTAAGCCGCGTTTAAGCTTGAGCAGCGGTCAAGTGGTAGTTGAAGCCAAAGTTAAAGACGCTACTTTGCCTTTAGGTAGTATCAATGTAGATTGCATTAAAGCAGAAGGTAAGGTAGTTTCCATCCAAGATCTTGTTAAAATGGCTCAAGAAGACTTTTTCTTTGGTGGAATAGATAATTATCAGCCCCAAGGTGGTTTTACCTACGTAAAAGATATAGCCTTAAAAAATAAACCCAACACCTACTCAGATAGTAAAATAGATCTTAAGCCTATCTTAGGAGGCAAATCCACGGGCTTAATTCTGTTGCGTTTGACTTATAAAAATGCTGTCGGTAAAAAAGAACATAAGACAGTATTGATTCAACTTACCGATTTATGCTTAACAGCCAAATTCTCAGCTGTAAATAATTTGCTTTGGGTAACCGGTTTAGATAACGGTAAGCCTGTAGCCAACGTAGAAGTGGCTCTTTACGACGAAAAAGCTCAACAAGTATTTACTGGCCATACCAATAAACAAGGTTTAATAAAAACTCCTGGATGGAGTAAATATGCTTCAGCTCAAGATGGATCGGCTCCCAAGCAATTTATATTGGCTTCTTGTGGAGGCGATCTGGCTTTTATATGCTCTTCTGGAGCTAACAGTTTAGATACTTGGAAATGTAATATTTTTAGCTATGGCACTTCTTATAAAGAAGAAATAAGAAGTTGTATCTTTACTGATAAAGGCGTATATAGCCCGGGAGAAGAGCTTAAATTTAAAGCATTGTTGCGCTCGAATAAGCAAGCCCATTTGCAACTTCCTGAGTCGTTAAAAACTATCCATTACAAAGTTAAAGACGGAGATGGCAAGACTTTTGCTAAAGGTACATGCTCGGTTAGCGCTATGGGAAGTGCCCACGGAAGCGTTACAGTGCCTCAAGATGCGGCTACTGGCTATGCTTTTATGGAATTGACTATTCCTGAAAAAGAAGCCCAAAAGTTAAATATTTCTTATTGGCTTGGCTCAGTATCTTATCGTATTGACGATTATCAGCCTGTACAAACGGAAGCTAAAATTATCTCTTCTCAAAATTCTTTATTGCTGGGCGAAGAATTTAAAGGGCGCATAGAGGGACGTTTCCTTTTTGGAGCGCCTATGGATAGCGACCGTTTCCGTTACTCTTCTTCTATAGATAAAGCTCCTTATTTTAGTAAAAAATATCCAGACTATTCTTTTTATTCTAAAGTTTGGGGACAAGATGAAGATTTTGATAGTACCACTTTAATATCGGGCAGCGGTCGACTCGACAACAAAGGACAATTTGCTATCGATATACCTATCGAAGGAGTGCATTACGAATCTCCTTCTGTTCTGTCTGTTGAGGCTTCGGTAATTTCTTCAAGTTTGAAAGAAGTATCAAGCTCTTTACAAATTCCGGTTTGGCCGGCAGCTAATATTGTCGGTATCAAAGTAGATTCTTACTTAGCTAAGCAAGGTCAGCCTCTCCAAGGCAAATTATTAGCTGTCGACAAAAATGAAGAAGCCCAAAAAGGCATTCCTATAAAGCTCGAACTTATTCGCAAAAGTTGGGACTCAGTCTATAAAGCCGGAGTGGGAGGAGCTTACAATTGGGTAAGTGATTCCAAAGAAGAAATAGAAAGCACTCAAACCGTAACTAGCGGCGTGGGCCCTGTAAACTTCAGCATTGTTCCTAAAAATGCCGGAAGCTATATTATTCGCGCTTCCATTACCGACAACAAGGGACGCCGCAGTCTTAATGAAATGGAGCTTTGGTGTAGCGGTCCCGGATATGCTGCTTGGGAAAGGCATGACGACAATGAGTTGAGCTTAAAGTGCAATGCCCAGTCTTATTTGCCTGGTCAGACAGCAGAAATTTTAGTGCAATCTCCTTTTGAGGAAGCTGAAGCTTTAGTAAGTATAGAGACTGATTCTGTAATTGATAGCTGGCATGTTAAGCTTCAGGGCACTGCTCCCATAGTCAAAGTTCCGATAAAAGCTTTCTATGCGCCTAATGTTTACGTTTCGGTAGTTTTGGTTAAAGGCAGAGAAGGTAAAGTTAATCTCAGCCAAGGCGGCTTAGATTTAAGTAAGCCTACTTTTAGATTTGGCTATACCGAATTAAAAGTTGATAATCCCCAATCAAAGCTCAAAGTAGAGGTTATTTCCGATTTTGCTCAATATAAGCCGGGGCAAACCGCTTCAGTCACTGTCAAATTGAGTGATTCTCAAGGCAAGCCGGTCAGTGGTGAAGTTTGCTTATGGGCAGTTGATGAAGGCGTATTGAACTTAGTAGGCTACAAATTACCCAACTATTACGATGTTTTTTATGCTAATCGAGATCTGAATGTAATTACTTCTGAGAGTTGTGCCGATGTTATAGGATTGCGTTCATATGGCAGCAAGGGAGCCAACCAAGGCGGAGGCGGTGGCAATGGTAGTGACGATGTGCGTGATGATTTTACGCCAACAGCTATGTGGAAGCCGTCTATTTCTGTCGACGACACCGGTCATACTATGGTGCGCTTTAAAACCCCTGATAGCTTAACGCGTTATCGTATTATGGCTGTAGCTTGCAATGGCGGCGAACGTTTTGGCCAAGGACAAGCTACTTTCGAAGTCAGCAAAAAGTTGGTGCTGTTGCCTTCAGTTATAAAATATGCCCGTTGTGGTGATTCGTTCCAAGTGGGTGTTTTGGCTCGCAATAATACTGACAAAGCATCTTCTGTTATTGTTAAAGCTCAGAGCCAAGGATTGAATTTAGCCAACGATTCTTTCCAAACTACTTTGAAACCTACAGAAGAAAAGGTCATGCTTTTTGACGTTTCGGCTTCTGAATGTGGCAGTTTCCCTATTAAATTTAAAGGAAAAATGGGAATTGAAACTGATGTTTGTCAATACACTATAGATGTTATTCCCGATGAAAGAACTAATGTAGCAGCTGTTTCTGGAGAATTTGATGCTAAAGAAGCTACTGAGTGTCTAAAAATACCCGGTGGAGCCAAGGCCGATAGCGCCACCTTAGATATTTCCATATCTAACAACTTTGCCAGCCAGCTTAATGGTGTCGTACAAAAATTATGGGATGAAGATGCTATTGCTTTAGATACAATTTTAGCCCGCACAGAAATTATCTTGCTTTCCGAAAGATTGGGCCTTAATTTACCTCAAGAATTTAATTCTGAATCTAAACGCAAAGCTGCTATCAAAGCCTATTGCAAAGATCTTGAAAAATTTAGAACTTCAGACAGCGGCTTCTCACTTTGGCCTGGTACTAAGGTTTGTAGCAATATTTATACAGCTTGGGCTTTAGATATTATGACCAAGTTGAAAAAGATCGGCTGGCTTGATAGCGAGCGAGAGTATATGTACACTGGCGCCAAGCTTTATGCTAAAGATACAGTTTATGCTTCTTTGCTTGAATTGTCCAAAGTGAGCGACAGAAGCGGCGATCCTGGTATTCCTATGCTTTTTGCTTCGCTGTGCAAAGCTGGAGAAGGTCAAAATTCTACTTTGGTAGTGCTGTATAGAGCCCGCCACAAGTTCTCTCTGGCTGGACGAGCCTATATCCTTAAAGCCGCTGCTGAACTGAACAATCAAGATATTGTCAGTGCTTTGCGTCAGGAATTGACTAATACGCTCAAAATCGAGGAGCGTCAAGCTTGGTTCGAAGAAAATGGCCCTGTTGAATTGGACTCCATTTCCGATCGCGCTTTTAGCAATGCTGCTGCTCTTTCAGCTATGTTGCGTAGCGGCGACTTTAAGTTCGCTCCCAAAGTATTTGCCTGGTTATTTAACAACAAAGTTGGCGGCACTTGGGGAGCCGAATTAGTTGGCGCTCAAGTAGCTGAAGCTTTGACAACTTACACAGATAAAGAACAAGTTATACGCAATGATGTCGGAGTTAAAGTGCGTTTAGGAGGCAAACGGATTGTAGATTGTACACTCAAATATCCTGAAGAAAATTGTCTTTTCGCTTCTGCTTCTATTTCTACCACCGGTCAAGAATTGCCCATAGAAATGAGCAAAACGGGAACTGGCAAATTATATTACGACTTGTTACTCCGTTATGCTCCCAATAAGCCTATGCCAGCTACTGACAATGGTTTCTATATTTTCCAAAGTTGTAGTCCTTTGGATGATTTAGATAGGCCTATTCCTTTTACCGAACTTAAAGTCGGTAAAGTATATAAAGTAAGCGTAAGTGTAATTTCACCTGTAAATCGAGATCAAGTTGTGGTCAATGTGCCTTTGCCTGCTGGCTTAGAAGTTGTAAATACATCTTTTAATACGGAAAGCAACTTATATAGCAATTTGCTTAACAAGGTCAATCCCGATCCCGACTATGGAACTTTTACAGATTCGGCATATTATTCAGATCATGTAAAAGTGTGGGCCGAAGGTTTGCAAGCCGGTGAGCATACTTATAGCTTTTTAGCTAGAGCTGTTGCTTGTGGTCATTATCGTATGCCTGGGGCCAGAATTTACCAAAAGAATCGTCCGGAAGTTTTTGGTTGCACTTCGGAAACGAGGTTAAAAGTTGTCCCTTAAGGGTTTGGAAGTTTGGAACTTCTCCGCTGCCTGTAGTAAATGGTGGCGGAGAAGCCTCTTAATTGTGTTGTGCATTTTAGGATTGGGCTTGTTGCTCTTTGTGTCGAGGCCTTGGCCTGCAGCTTATCCTTTGAAAGCTGAACACAATTCCACCCTAATATATGATTGTGACGGTTTGCTTCTCAGGGAAGTCCATTTGGATGGCGGAAGCAGCCGACGTTGGCTCTCTTTAGAAAATATACCCGTTTGGGTGCAAGAAGCTATTTTGACTGCTGAAGATCGGCGCTTCTATTATCATTGCGGCGCCGATCCTTTAGCTATTATGCGCAGCGCCTACTACAATTGCAAAGCCGGTAGAGTGCTTATGGGCGGCTCTACTATCAGCGAACAATTGACTCGTTTAATAATGCCAACTAGGCCGCGCACCTTCAAAAATAAATTCATAGAGCTTTTATATTCTTTGCGCTTATCTTTCAATTTTAGTAAAGCCCAAATTTTAGAAGCTTATTTAAATAGAGTATATTTTGGCGGCCAAGCTTACGGTTTAGAGGCGGCGGCCCAACTTTATTTTAATTGTTCAGCTCGGGCTTTATCTCCAGCGCAAGGGGCTTTTTTAGCTGTTTTGGTGCGCTCTCCTCAAGAATTAGCGCCCTATAAAGATATAAATCCAGCCTTAAAGTTACAGCGCGATTTATTATTAAGTATGGAAAAAAGGGGAGTAATTGACAGAGTTGATTTACAATCGGCTTTGGCTGAAAAAATTACTTTAGCACCTCTCTCCGAACGTTTTGCCGCACCTCATTTTTGTGATTTTGTCATTGCCCAAAATGAACAATGGCCTACCAAAGATGCCGTACGTATCGATACTACATTAAATTTAAAAATTCAAAATTACGCGGAAAATGTCTTGAATTACCATTTGGATCGTTTGGCTTCCCACAACGTCAAGAATGGAAGTTTGATAGTTTTAGATATTAAAAATGGCGATATTTTGGCCATGGTCGGATCTAAAAATTATTTTGCTCTTCCGGATGGGCAAAATAATGGCTGTTTGACTTTGCGCCAGCCCGGTTCTACTCTCAAGCCTTTTACTTATGCTTTAGCCTTGCAAAATGGTTTTACAGCTGCTTCAATTTTGCCAGATCTTAACTATTTGGACGCCATGCTAAAAGATGCTTTTGTGCCCGAAAATTACGATCGGCGCTTCCATGGTCCGGTGCGTTTGCGTCAAGCTTTGGCTTGCTCCTACAATGTGCCGGCTGTTTATGTTTTGCAAAAAGTAGGCATAGACTCACTTTTGGATTTATTGCATAATTTGGGCTTTACTGAATTAAAGCACAGCGCTCAACATTACGGACTCGGTTTAACATTGGGTAGCGGTGAAGTCAATTTATTACACTTAGCTAATGCCTACAGGACTTTGGCCCAAGGAGGCAGCCGTAAAACTGTACAGTTTTACAAATCATATACAGATAGCCGAGGCACAAAACATTTCTGGCCTTCGGAAAATGATGCGGAAGCGGAATTTAAGGCTATACCGCCGGAAGTTTGCTATTTAATCGGCGATATTTTAGCCGACAATCGGGCTAGAACCGAAGCTTTTGGCTATCACAGCACACTTAATTTGCCTTTTCGCTGTTCGGTAAAAACTGGTACTTCCAAAGATTATCGCGACAATTGGTGTCTTGGTTACGATGACAATTATGTTGTTGGTGTTTGGACAGGAAATTTTGAGGCTTCTTCAATGCGCGATGTTTCCGGTATTACCGGAGCAGCTCCTATTTTTCGCGATGTTATGAAGTATGTACATAATTATAAAAAACGCTCAAGTAGGATTTCAGATCTTGAAAAAAATGCTGAAATTGAGCAAACATTTGAAAAAAAATGGATCTGTGCCGAATCAGGAGCTTACCCTGGGCCCTATTGCCACAATAAAATTCAAGAGTATTTTTTGCCTGGTACTTTTTCCAATGAAGTATGCCAAGTACATAAACTTTATTGCTTTAGCAAAACTGATAGGCAACCTGTAAATCCGTTATCTTGTAAGCCTTATGAATATTTTACTGAGATTGTGCCTATTTATCCTTCTCTGTATCGAGCTTGGATGCGAGAACATAAGATGCTTATGCCGCCTCAGTGGGCTTTATACAGAAAAGCCGACTCTGAAACTCGGCGACAAAATGCCCAAGTTGCGAATTTAAACGCCCGAGGTAAAAGTGAAGCGCCAAAGACTGAAATTATTTTCCCGGAAGATGGAGCTGTTTTCCGCATAGATCCTTTTCTTAAACGTCAGCACCAAAAATTGAATTTGCGAGCTACATCTGCAATGCCACATCAAAAGCTCATTTGGAAAATTGACGATAAAGTTTTTCAAGTGAGCTCTGAACCTCATGTAGTGAGTTGGCCTTTACGTGAAGGCGTCCACCATATTACTTTGCAAACAGAAGAAAGCCCGGCATCTTGTGATACTATTACCGTTACAGTACACCCATAGTTAAAATTTTGTGTTATTGCGGTACCACGTTGGTCGACCGAAGCTATTATTTCTTTATCAGTCGATTTTGTACCATTTTTGCAAAGGATGATCCCAACGCACTAACTTAGCGCCGTTTTCTTCCGGCTCCATAGTGGCTTCGCCGCGACGAAAACGCGGAGAGCGATCTGGGCCGCTGAAAGGATGTTTTATTTCTCTAATAATGGCATTTAAAACGTTCACTTTTCCAGTTAAGCGCAAATCGCGCACCCAACGTCCGTCGCTATAGCCGGTATTGTAAGAGTGAATAGGGCGATCTGACCAAATGTAATGATCTGGATTAAGCGGATCTTCCACTAAACGACAATCCTTCTTTAGGCAAACAAATTCTTTACCTGTCCAGCGCAAAACTCTAAAGGTGGCAATTTGTACTCCTATGGGAGTTTCTCCCAAAACGACAATGATTTTACCATCTTTATCAGGATCTATTACATACTTTATCTCATAATTGAGATCGCCAACCTTACCAAAGACTAAAGAATTTTCCATAATGACTTGCGGCTCGATTTTGCGAAAAGCTTGGCCGGAAGCGTAGCGAGCTCGAGGCCCTTCCCAAATAATTTGGTTATTTTCATCAAAAAAAACTAATTGAGCCAAATAACCGTTTTCCGAATGATTGTAAGCCACTAAAGCTACGCTTTCTGGTTTTTTGTCGCTATTTATATCTATATAAAATCGCTGGTAAGGCTCGGTTTGCTCGTCAGGTGTCGCTTGTAATGGATTGTGGTAAGGAGATGCTTGAACGGTTTGTCCTAAATAAAAATATAGGCCGAGCCCCAAAGCTAAGCTGCCTAAGGCCAAGCATTTGCAATTATGCCAAAACATTTTCTGCCGCCTAAACTACATAGTGTTGAAATAACGTTCCTACTGTCAAATTTTACTTCCGTCGATTTGTTTTCCTTGTGCAGAAAAATTTTGTTTAAAGCAAAAAAAAGATAGAAAATAGAAGCGTAGATGTATATATTGTATTTTGATAAAAATAGACCAAGTACAAATATGTCTCTTACTATTTTAGTTTTTTTAGCTTTTGTATGTAGGTAGTTTATATTTAGCGGCAGAATAGCTATTGCGTAAGTAAACCAAAAGCAGAGGGTATTACATGGCTAAAGCTCATACCGCCTTTATTTGTCAAGAGTGTGGTGCCAAATTTTTGCGCTGGCAAGGACAATGCAACGAATGTGGAGCTTGGAATTCGCTAGCTGAAGAAAAAATTGTGCCTGAAAAACGTAAGTCTATGGGTATGACGCTCAACCTGGAGGGGCAGAGTAAGCCTATTTTGCTTAGCCAAGTTTCAGCCGAAGAAGACCCCCGTTTTTCTACAGGCATTCCCGAATTTGATCAAGTGTTAGGCGGCGGCTTAGTGCGCGGCTCGGTAGTGCTTTTAGGTGGCCCTCCAGGAATAGGCAAATCGACTTTGCTTTTACAGGCAGCTAGCGCTATTGGTACAGCGCAAGCGCCGGTACTTTATGTCAGTGGTGAAGAATCTCCCCGGCAAATAAAACTGCGAGCTGAGCGTTTAGGTGTGCGCAGCGACAATATTACTATTTATGCGGAAACGGCTCTCGAAGCTGTAGAAAATCTTTTAGAGAAGCTTAATCCGCGCTTGGCTATTATCGATTCTATCCAAACTATGTTCCGTAGCGACTTGGATTCTGCTCCCGGTAGCGTCACTCAAGTGCGTGAATGTGCCGCTTCTCTTATGCGTTTGGCTAAAAGCAGCGGCTCGGCCATTATTTTGGTTGGTCATGTCACTAAAGGAGGAGAATTGGCCGGGCCGCGTGTCTTGGAGCACTTGGTAGATACGGTTTTGAGCTTCGAGAGCTACGGTTTGCACAATATTAGAGCGCTGCGCGGTATAAAAAATCGCTTTGGCAATACGCAAGAGACGGGCTTTTTTGCCATGGAGTCTGAAGGGTTGCAATCTATTCCCGACGCCTCTTCGTTTTTCTTGGCTCAGCGAGCTCAAGACATTACCGGATCGCTGATTTTCCCTTCTTTAGAAGGGACGCGTCCGGTCTTGGTAGAGGTGCAAGCTCTGGCTACAGATAGCTATTCTGCCCAATTAGGCGCTCCGCCTACGCGCCGTTCTGTAGGTGTAGATTTAAATCGTTTGGGCCTTTTGCTAGCCGTATTGCAAAAGCGTCATCCACAACTAGGTATAGGCAAATGCGATGTTTATATAAATGTAGCCGGCGGTTTGCGTTTAAATGAGCCAGCTTTAGATTTGCCTTTACTTTTGGCTATTGCTTCGAGCCGAGCCAACTTGGTTATTCCTCCAGATTGGGCGGCTTTGGGAGAAGTGGGCCTGGGAGGTGAGGTTCGCGCCGTTAGCGGTTTAGAAATACGTCTGAACGAATTGCATAAGATGGGATTTCGCTGCTGTCTAGTGCCGGCACGCTCCTTAAACCTAAAGTCAGCCGATTTTCAAATTCATACCAAAGGCTGCTTGCCAGAATCACTTAATTCTAAACCAAGCCCTGAGAAAGTAGCTGATCCTATAGAAGAAGATCCTATCGGCCCACTTACTTTAGGGCCGCCTATAAGCGATGAAGACTTCGATTTTACTCAGTTGGGGAAGAATCCACTTTTCAAAACTGCTTCTCAGTTGCCAATTCCAACTTCCTTAGCTCGAGAAAAGGCTGATTTGTCAAGCGAAAAACAAAATATTGTTGTAGATGAAACTAAAAATGATAGTGCAGAAATAAATAAAAATAAACTGCAGAATAATAATAAGCTACAAATTATTCCTGTAGAAAATCTGCAACAAGCTTTGCGTATTCTTGGTATAAAAATCAGCCGAACTAAAAATGACTACTTCGATAAGAAGAAAAATTCTCAAGTTTAGGAAATATTGTTTGAGAAGGAGATAATATTAGTGAAAGTTCTACATACATCTGACTGGCATCTAGGTATTGAATTTAATGAGCGAAATCGCGATGAAGAGTTTAGGCAATTTTTAGCATGGCTGCTTGAAAAAATAAAAGAAGAAGGTGTAGAAACACTTTTTATTGCCGGTGATATTTTTGATACTTATCATCCTTCTGTGGCGGCGCAAACCCTCTATTACAATTTCCTTTGCGATTTAAATAAGCAAACTATTTGTCATAACGTAGTTATTACTTCCGGAAATCACGATTCGATCTCTTATTTAAATGCTGCTAAAAATATTTTGCGCGACCTCAATGTTTATATCGTTTCTGGTAAGCCTGCTCAAATTGAAGACGAAGTATTGCTTCTGAAAGACAGAGATGGACAACCACAATTGATCGTTTGTGCTGTCCCTTACTTACGTCGTGGCGATTTAAATATCGATAGTAAAAAATTGAGCATAGAGGAAGAAAATAGCGAATTTTTACAAGCTTACAGTGGCCATTATGTTGAAGTTAAGCAAATTGCCGAAGCTAGGCGAGCCGAGTTTTCTAAAGAAATTCCCGTTATTTATATGGGGCATATGTATGTTAGCGGCAGCTGTTTTTGCGATAAAGATCACGAATCGATTATTGGTAACTTAGAAGGTATAGGCAATCTAGATATAGAGGAAAGCGCCGATTATGTCGCTTTGGGCCATTTGCATATGCCTCAATCTGTTTTGAACAGGGAAAACTGGCGTTATAGCGGATCTCCTTTGCATTTTAGCAAGTCGGAAATAAAAGGCGGATCTTCTAAACAAAGTTTAAAGTCAGTGGTAATAGTAAACTTTGAAGGACGTAAAGCCCAAAATATTGAGTTGGCTGAAGTACCGGCTTTTCGCGATATTCGTATTTTACAAAGTGACGATGCTGAAGAATTAAAACAATCTCTGCGCAATTTTATTAAGGAAAATTGCAAAATATGGGTTTTTATCGACTACAGCGGCAAGTATAATGTCGGCTCCAATTTATCTTCTGAAGTACAAGAGCTAGTTCGTGGCACACAAGTCAAAATTTTAACTTTTAAAGATGAAGAGTGGAGTAAATTGGCCATTCAATCTTATTCTTTACAAAGTGAACGCCAGGTAGAAGAAATTGGCGCAGCGGAAATTTTTCACCAGTTTATCGATAAAGAAACTGAAAACGAAAGTGATGAATTGAAAAATTGGATGGAACATACATGCCTTGAGCTTTTTGAAGACATAAAAAACAACCGTTGTAGCGTCGAAGATTAAAATAGAGCTTTTAAAGATTGGATTGAGTTTAAATCTATGAATATTAAAAAATTAACTATTGAAAATATAAATTGTTTAGTAGGCAAGTGGGTTATAGATTTTGAAAATTCTGATTTTGCCGGTCAAAAATTTTTTGCCATTATAGGCAATGTTGGCTCTGGAAAAAGCACGATTTTAGATTCTATTTGTTTGGCTTTATATGGCCAAACTCCGCGTTGCGATCCTGGTCAACAAATTGGTAATTTAGTTAACGCCAACCAAAAAAGTGGTCGCGTAGAAATTATTTTTGAGATGGAAGGCCATAATTATTGTAGCTCTTGGTCTTGTACAAAAAACAAAAACCTCAAAACTGAGATGAACTTTTATGAAATAGCTCCAGATGGCGAAAAAATCGAAATTCGCAGCGGCTTGCGAGATGTGACCAACAAAAATGTGCAAATTTTAGGTATGGAGTTTACACAATTTACTCAATCTATTCTTTTAGCTCAAGGTGAATTCCGTAAATTTTTCGTTGCCGATACTGACAAAAAGGCTAAATTATTAAGTAAAATTACCGGTACTGAATTATATCAGCAATTACCAGCTTTAGCGGCTAATAGAAAGCGAGAACTTGAGAAAGAACTCGACAATTTGAGTAATAACTCCGCTTGTGAAGGATTACTTGACGAATCTGTCGCTCAGGAAAAACGTTGCGAGAAAGCTGCTTGTGAAAAGCAGAGAGCTGAAATTAAGAGCGAACTTGATGAGATAGACAGTCAAATTAAACTTTTTACTTTTTGTGCAGAAGCTGAAGAGCACTTTTCACAAGCTGATCATAAACTTGCCGCAGCCTTAGAACGGCGCCAAGCTTGGGCTTCTGAAGCGGCAAAATTAAGTGACGGTGAACGTGCTCAGACTGCTGAAAAGATGCATATTCAATATTGTGCAAAGAAGAACGTCTGTCAAAAGATTGAGCGGCAATGTGTCGATTTAAAAGAGCAAGTTGAACAAATTGATAAAGATTGCCTGGAAGCTAAGCAAAATTATACCCATTGCCAAGTCGGAAAAGAATGGTGGTTAGAAATTTATGAGGGAGCTGAAAGTATTTTTGAGTTAGAAAAAGGCAAAATTCAGCAATTAGACAGTTTGAGGCAAACTTGGAAACAAAAAGATCAAGAAATAACCAATCTTAAGAATGAACTCAAAAATAATCGAGTACAAGTTGAAGCTAAATCGCAAGAGGCTGCTTCCGTTAAAGAAAGTCTCCAGCAAACTGTCCAGAACATCTGTCGACAAATTGCCCAAAATTACCGGCAAGTTGGCATCGTTTTGCAATATAAATATATCGATTTGGCCGAAGCTCTCAGCAGTAAAGCTGAACAGCAAAACAAAATAGCAGAACTGGAAGCAGCCATAGTTTCTATTTTAGCTTCTCGTACTAGACAAGAATTTGCCCAATTGGAAAGTTCTTTGGCAGAGCAAGTTTCAGAATGGCAGAAAATATTAGAAAAGACAGATAGTTTGTCTCAAGAAGTCGGCAATTTAAGTCAATGTCTGGATATTTGCCAAGCAAAGACAACCAACTTGCAAAATAAACAAGTTGAACAAAAAGAACTTGAAGCTAAGTTGGAAGAAGCTCGGGAATGGCATAAAAAGGCTATTGCTAAATATGAGGCTGTAAAAGAAATCGACGAATTATCGGGCTATCGCTTAAAATTGCAAGCTGGTCAGTGTTGTCCTTTGTGCGGATCTTTAGAGCATCCGTATGCCGGCCAAATCGAAAAAACTTTGCAAGAGCAATTGCAAAAAGCTGAAGCTTTGAGCCAGGAAAGCGAATGCGAAGTTGCCACTTTAGAGCAAAAATTACAAGAAGTTATCAACGGAGAGTACAAGTTGCAAACTGAAATAGCCAGTTTGCAGCGCGACTACAATTCAGCTATATCTAAGATTAGCCAAATTTTGACTTCTCTCAAAGGAAACGCCTTATCTGAGACAGATAAGGTGATCTTCTCCAGTCTTGATAGTGCAGAAAAATGTTTGCGTAACCTTGCATCTAAAGAAATTGTAAGCGAACAATTATTAAAAGAAGTCGATAGTTTGTCTAAAGCGATTTCTGCTTGTTATATGCAAGCTGAGCAAAATAACCCAAAAGCTATTTGCGCTCAGAATAGTCACCGAGAGCTTAAGCAAAAGTTGCAAAATTTGGATTGGCAACTCAATTTGAGCAAGCGCCTTTTAGAAGTAGAAGAACAATTCCAAGAAGCCTTAAATTTAGCCGGTATAAATATTAGCGAAGCCAATGTATCTTTAAACGAAATTCAAGAGGATGCTGCTAGCCAAATTGATAGGGTCAATTTAGATGAGTTGCTCAATCAGAACTTAAAAGACATTGTTTCTTTAAAAGAAAATTGCTACCGAGCTCAAAGTCAAATAAAAATTGCTGAGAATCTTTGCTCCAGTTTACGACAAGCTATTGCCGAAAAAGAACAGAGCTTGGAAAAATTAAATCAAGAAATAAAGCTTCTCAAGGAAAATGGTGAAGTTTTAGCTACCGAATCGGAAAAAAGTTGGCAAAACTTGGAGTACTTGTGGCAACAAGGTGCCTACTATGGAGAATCAAGCAAAAAGTTGCGTCAGGATGGTAGTAAAATCTCTTCTGATTTATTTAGCAAAGCTGAAAAGAAGTTTAAAGAGCGACATGAAGGTTGGGAAAAGTTAGTTCGAGACAGTCAACTTAAATTTGTCAATCTTGAAGCTAAGTTACACAGTATGCGAGAACAATTGCAAAAAGCTGAAGCTGAGCGACAAGGAGCCGAAAATGATTATGCGGCTGATAAACAAGCTTTTTATGATAAGCTTAGGGAATTAGGCTTTGCTGACGAAAACGATTGGCAAGCTAAGTATTTGACATCTGAGGAACTTAGCCAATTGCGTCGCCAAAAAGCTGATCTTGATACCGACGTTAAGAGCGCCCAAGATGCTCTCGCCTATGCTCAAATTAAATTGGAAGAAGCTAAGGAAAAAGTCAAAAATTGCCAATTTGGCCTAGAAGAATTACAGCAACGCAGCGATAGTCTCAGTGCCGAAAATGATAAAATTTCTGAGCAAATAGGCCAGCTGAGCGAAATTTTGCAAAAGCACGAAAAAGCTTTCAGCTGTGCGCAAGAATTAGAGCCTGTACGTCGTCAAAAAGAAGAAGAAGTGCGCAAATGGAAAGCTTTAACTGAAGTTTTAGGAGATCAAAAAGGTAAAAAACTCAATATATTTGTCCAAGGTTTGACTTTCCGTTTGCTTTTAGGGCGAACTAACGAGCGTTTGCGCAATTTAACTGATAGGTACGAATTAACCATAAAGACCAAAGATAATGCCATTAAGGAAAATACTAACGATTCGGAAAGCGATAAAGACGTTAAAAACGAGTTGAATCTGGAATTTTCCGTTATAGATAAATACCAATCTACAGCTAGAGATTCGCGCAATCTTTCTGGTGGCGAATCATTTTTGGTAAGTTTGGCTATGGCCTTGGCACTTTCCGATTTAGCCAGTCAGCGGCGCGATATAAATTCGCTGTTTTTAGACGAAGGTTTCGGCACTTTAGATTCTGAGACTTTGGGTGTAGTTTTGCGAGCTTTAACAGCTTTAGGGCGCCAAGACAAAATGATTGGCGTAGTTTCTCATGTAGCAGAAGTAAGCGAAAATATTCCCGCTCAGTTGGAGCTAAAAAGAAATGGTGACGGTACTAGCAAAATAATCGGCCATTATATACAAGTTAGCGAAGTTTGTACTGCGGCCAAGATGCCCAAGAAGAAAACAAAAAGTTTAGCTTAAGTGCTCAATTATTGAGTTATTTGCGGCGTTGCTTTAATTAGTTTTAGCAACGCCTTTCGTTTTGGGATTAAGTTTTTAGCTCTTGCTCAGAAAAAGGCTTCGTTGTAGACTAGGCTCACCGTGTCTTGGAATTTAATTAAACGATCTGATCAGTATAAAGCTCAAGAAACTATTTTAATGCGTTCGACCGCCGGTGGGGACGTCAGAATCGCCTTGGGCTATCCCAATACCTACGAAGTGGGCATGTCCAACTTAGGTATGCAAGTTGTTTATTCTATACTCAATAGTATACCTGGCGTGGTGTGTGAGCGCTTCTTTTTGCCTTCCGAAGAGGATATCGAACTTTACAAACGCAATGGGCGCAGGCTTTTTACTTTAGAAAGTCAACGTCCGGTTAGCGAATTTCAAATTGTAGCTTTCACTATCGCTTTTGAGCCGGATTTTATAAATATTGCCAAAATATTCGATCTAGCCGGTTTGCCTTTTACTGCCGAAGAGAGAGCACAGCATGAAAATTGTCCTCTAATTTTGGCCGGCGGAGCCATTTCTCTTTTAAACCCTGAACCGGTAGCCGATTTTATCGACGTCTTTTGTTTGGGTGAAGCGGAAAACTTTTTGCCTCAATTTATAGAAACTTACCGTCAATGGCAAAAAGAAGACAGCTCCAGAGGCTCTCTTTTGCAACGCTTAGCTTCATTGTGTGGTGCTTATGTACCGTCTTTATGGCATGATTATTATGACGATCAGGGACATTTTGTCGGTTGCGAACCGCGTGAAGGTGCTCCGGAAAATATTATTGAGCGTTTGCATTTATCTGCTTTAGAATATGGCGAGGATTGTCCACATTCGCAAATTCTCACTGAAAATACTGAATTGGGCTATTCAGGACTAGTGGAAATTTCTCGAGGTTGTGCTTTTAATTGTCGCTTTTGTACCGTAGGTTTTTCTTATCCTAAAATACGCTGGAAACCTCTGGATAAAATTTTGGAAGCTATAGAAGAGCTTAGCCAATACACTAATAAAGTTGGACTTATTTCCGCTACTGCTGGTACCTACCCACATATAGACGAACTTTGCCAACATATTATTGATAAAAAAATGGCTGTAGCTTTTTCGTCTTTGCGCGTAGATAGTTTGCCAGATTCTATGTTGCAAGCTTTAGTTTCTGGTGGCTCCAAAACTATTACCTTGGCTCCAGAAGTCGGATCTGACGCTTTGCGTCGAGTAGCCAACAAGCGCTTTACTGACGCCCAATATTTAGCTACTGCCGAAAGAGCCTTTGCTGCCGGTATTGTCAATTTGCGCATGTACTCTATGGTCGGTTTGCCTGGCGAACGTGAAGAACATTTGCAAGCTCTAATCGATTTGGCTGCCGATACTAGAAAATTGCAAATTAAGATGGGCAGAGGTGGAGGTCATATTACTCTTTCTACTGGTCAGTTAATTCCCAAGCCTTTCACGCCTTTCCAATGGAATAGCGTACTAGAAAAGAGCAAAGCAGCTAAATCTATACACTATCTTGAACGTGGAGTTAAGCGTATAGGTGGTGTTGAGTTTTCCGGAGAATCGCCTAAACAAGCGATGATTCAAGCTTTACTAGCTAGAGGAGATCGACGTTTCTCCAAAGTTATAGCTAGAATTTACCGTGAGCCCTCCTTCAGTGCTTGGCTTAAGGCTTGCGCAGAAGAAGGTATCGATTATAAGTATGAGTTGTATCGTCAACGTTCAGTAAATGATGAAGTTATGCCTTGGAGCCATTTGACTCCCAGTGGAAGTTTAGAGCGTCTTCGCCGCGACGAAGAGCTTACTAGGCGCACAGTAGAGTCACTTTAGTTCAAATAAGCAATTCCCAACGCTGGAAAAAGGAAAACTATGTATAAAATAATTTCTCGCCGGTGTGAGGCTATGCCCTCCGAATACATATGCATATCTCAATTTAATGATACTTATCGAGAGTTGCTGGGAGCAGACACTAAACTTGCCGAATTAAACACTGTAGAAATGCAGAAAGAAAGTTCGTTGGCAGAGTCCTCAGAGCCGCAAAGCTGGTTTGAGCCTTTTGAACTCAATTACATAACTTTTCCCAATATAAAAGTACCTCACGCTGTTTCCACACGACGCGGAGGAGTTAGCCATGGAGCTTATCAAGGTTTAAATATCGGTTTTACTACTGAAGATAATCCCGACGATGTGGAAGAAAACAGAAGGCGTTTTGCGGCTGCCTCCGGTGTACCTCTAGCGGCAGTACTGACTATGGTGCACGGCATAGAAGTTGTTCGTGTAGATGGGCCTATTAATAGTTTAACTCTCGGAGATGCTTGCATTACTGATAGAGTAAACCAACCGATGATGATTACTACTGCCGATTGTGTGCCAGTAATACTGTATGATCCTATTCATAAAGCGGTTGGTTTGGCTCATGCCGGCTGGCGTGGTGCTGTGGAGCGCATTGCCAAAGTTACGGTCGAAAGCATGACCAAGCAATTTGGTAGCGATCCCGAGCAGATACAAGTGGGAATAGGCCCATCTATAGCACCTTGTTGCTTTGAAGTTGGTCAAGATGTGGCCCAACAGTTTTGCGAATCCTTCGCCAATAGTCCATATGGGAAGGATATTGCCTTATTTAAGCGAAAAAGCGGGGACGTCAGCCGCTATGTCGATCTGTGGTTAGCCAACTTGATCGCTTTGCGTGAAGCTGGTGTAAAAGCGAAGAATATTTGCCTCAGCAATGTATGCTCTGTTTGCCAAGAGAGCTTGTGCTTCTCTTATAGACGTGATAAGCGAGTTACAGGACGCATGGCTTCGGCTATTATGTTGGCTTAGCTTATAGGTTCGGCAGAGCTTTTTTGTTTTAGCTGTGGTGTTTTTTATATGGCGAAGTGAATAACGCCGAGCAGGAACTGCGGTTCCCAAAAGCTGCTTATCGTTTTTTTGATAGGCAGCAGTTCACGTTTCTTTTATAAAAAAATCTGGTTCTGCTGTAATGTATCTCTGTGGGAGGAGCATAAATATATGGCTAAAGAGTTAATCCTGGTTGTTGATGATGAGGCCAACATTGTCTCACTCTTGAGATACAACTTAGAACAGCAAGGCTTTGAAGTTATTTGCGCCAGCGACGGTAACGAGGCTATAGCTTTAGCGCGTCGTGAACATCCAGATCTTATCCTATTAGACGTTATGCTTCCCGATCGTTCTGGTATCGATGTCACCCGTACCATACGCAAGGAGAGTAAAACTCCCATCATTATGGTTACTGCCAAAGTCGAAGAAATAGACAAAGTGTTGGGCCTAGAGATGGGGGCCGATGACTATGTTCCCAAGCCATTTTCGCCTCGTGAACTTATTGCCCGCATTAAAGCTGTCTTGCGTCGCACTTCCGATCATTCTGAAGAAAAAGACGAAATTACTTTCGATAAGCTTAGCATTAATTTGGTAAAGCACGAAGTGCGTAAAAATGGTCAGATTGTGGAGCTTAAGCCTAAAGAGTTTGATTTGTTGCGTTTGATGGCTACCAATCCTGGCAAGGTCTATACTCGCGATTTCTTGCTTGAGCAACTTTGGGGCTACGATTACTTGGGAGATACTCGCACAGTCGACGTACATATGCGTCGTTTGCGCCAGAAGATCGAAGATGATCCTTCCAATCCCAAACAGCTCAAAACCGTTCACGGTATCGGCTACAAATTCCAACACGACGAGAATGAAGATTAAGAGACTCGTCGTCGGTCGTACAAATTTTTTTGACTGAGAGAATATAACGTTTTATGCCTCCTCGCGTTGAAGGACAGTTGTCTGAAGCTTTAATTAAAGGCTCGGAAGATGGTATTTTAGGGGTGGATCGTTCCGGATCTGTGCGCATTTTCAACGATGCCGTAGGAGAAATTTTCTCCATCAGCCACGATGAGGCTATTGGTAAAAATGTTTGGGATATTTTGCCAAAGTGTGAATTTTCCAGAGCGCTTCTCTCTCAAATAAAAGACAGCAATCCTGAGCCCATTCAGCGCTTAATGCTCTTTCCCAATGAGCGTATGTTCTCTGTCAAGATGATGGCAGTGCGTTCCGATCGCGGTCGCAACTTAGGTGCCTATGCTTCTTTGCGTGACGTTTCCGGTATGCAAAAAATAGAGCGCAGCCTAGACGACGTTTTTACCAGCCTAACTCGCGAGATCTCCGTACCTCTGACTACTATTAAAGGCTTTGTAGAAACTTTATTGGAAGGCGCCTACTTAGACGCGCAAGTTACTCGCAAGTTTTTGCAAATTATCAATGGGGAAGCCAATAATTTAGTACGTTTGGTTATGTCTTTAGATTCGGTAGTTAAAGACAAGGACAGCCAGCCTATTATGAGCCGTTTCCGTCTAGAAAATTTAATTCAGGAGTGCATAGCCACTTTCGATCCAGTGGCCGCCAACAAGAAAGTTTCTTTTAAACTCGCCATATCTGATGATTTGCCTTGGATTACCGCCGATCCCAGATTATTGCGTCAAGTTTTTGTCAATATCTTGGATAATGCGGTTCGTTTTACCGGAGTAAAAGGCGGCGGTCTGGTCGAGGTAAATGTAGATATTAAAGATCGACAATTTATTGTAACTGTTAAAGATAACGGAGTAGGTATTGCTGAAGCTGATTTGCCTCACATCTTCGAGCGTTTTTTCCGCGGTTCAGGTTCAGAAAATGCCAATTTGGGCGGATCTGGTTTGGGTTTAAGTGTTGCTGAAGGCATTGTAAAAGCACATCATGGCCATATTTCCGTAAATAGTTGCCCAGGTGAGGGCAGTACTTTTACTGTAGTTTTGCCTGTGCGTTGCGGCGAACTTAATTAGTTGCTGGGTATTTTTGCGCCTTAATTGAAGCTCTTAAGTGGGCAGGTTTTTTGCTGTCTGAATTTGAATTTACCCGGCGCAAAGACGCGGAGGCTCTTCACTTTTGAGGGTGGGGATAAGTTAATAGGTGATAGCTTCTGGATCTAATTTTATTTTTTATCGGAGCAGCTTATTGAGATGAGCGACGCAGCAGTCATTGATAAAAAAGGCAGCGCACCCTTTCAATATCGTTGGTTTGCTTTTGGCGATCTAAACGGTTTCTTCGGCGTCATGTTTGATAACATGACAGTGCTGGCCTTCTTGGCTTATATCCTAACTAGCATTTTTGAAATGCCCGCGGATATTGTTTACACTAGAATTTTCCCCGGTACGGCCTTCGGCGTATTAGTGGGTGACTTAGTTTATACTTGGTTGGCTTTTAAGCAAGCCAAACGTCAGAAAAAAGACGTGACAGCTATGCCTTTGGGTTTGGATACTCCTTCCACTATAGGTATAGCTTTTACTATTTTAGGGCCGGCTTTTATTGGCTATAAGGCCGCAGGCTTGGAGCCTAGTGCTGCCGCTTTGCAAACTTGGTATGTTGGTATGGCCGCTATGTTCTATTGCGGTTTATTCAAAGTCGCTTGCGCTTTCTTCGGCAACTGGTTAAGCAAAGTTATCCCTGCTGCCGGTTTAATGGGCTCTTTAGCAGGCGTAGGTATTGCCCTTTTGGGCGTGGTGCCGATTATCGAGATTATGAATGCTCCTTTAGTCGGTTTGGTAGCTATGGGTTTGGTTTTCTACAATATGGTAGCCAAGATCCGCTTGCCCTTCAACGCTCCTGGCGTGCTTATCTCCGTTATTTTAGGTACAATCTTGTACTATGCTTTCGGCCCCGTAGGTTTAGCTGGCCAACAATTCCAAACTCCCGGTGCTGTGGCTATCGGTTTCAGTTTGCCTCTGCCTACTTTAGGCTTTATTGCCGGTTTAGCTGATGCTGTCAATTATTTGCCGGTAATTATTCCTTTTGCTATTTTGACAGTTGTTGGCGGTATTAACGTTACCGAAAGCGCTCGTTTAGCTGGTGACAATTACGATACCAAAGAAATTCTGTTAGTTGACGCTTGCTCTACTATTTTTGCCGGCCTTTGTGGCGCCGTGGCTCAGACCACTCCTTATATCGGTCAACCTGCCTTCAAAAAGATGGGCTGCCGTTCCGGCTATACCGTTTTGACTGGTGTGGTAGTTGGTTTATGCGGTATGTTAGGCATTATCCAATTTATTGTGGATGCTATTCCTACCGCCGCTCTGGCTCCTATCCTTTGCTTTGTCGGTTTGGAAATCGTTTCTCAGGCTTTTGCCTGCTGTCCGCAAGCTCACTTCCCGGCTGTGGCTTTTGCCTTCATCCCCAACATAGCTCGTGTTATGGCCATTAAAGGTGATTACAACGACTTTGATGGCTTGCTGAACACCTTAGCTAGCGAACCTGGCCGCTATTTAAGTGAAAAGCTGCTCATTCCGGCTTTGGGTAACGGTTTTATCCTCACAGCCATGCTTTGGGGCGCCTTCTTTGCTTTCATGATTGATCGCAAACTGAGAAAGTGCTCGCTTTTCCTCTTCATTTTGTCTGTGCTTTCGTTCTTTGGAGTTATTCACTCTGTTAACCCCAGTGGCTTCATGTATTTGCCTTGGCACTTACCTGAAGTAGCTCAAGCTGTACCCTACCAATTCGCTTTGGGCTATTTCATTTTGGGTCTGACAATATTCGCTCTCTCTTTCACTAAAGAGAGCCATCTTTCTACTGAAGTAGAAGAAGAAACTGCCGCTTTGGAAACTCCATCCGAAGCTGTAGCCGAAACAGAAGAAGCTAAAGTAGATGCTGTAAAAGCTGAAGAGGCTACCGCTAAAGCTTAAAAATTTAGCTTAAAGCTAGCTATAAAGCGTTTGTATTTTGTTACCAAGATACAAGCGCTTTTTTTTATTGCTATTTATCGCCGTATTATTATAGAAGGCTACGTCTATAAAAACGTGTGGTAGGCTTTTCAAAAAAATACTGATAAGCATATTTTTGTATGTCAAATATAAATATATTTACAAA
>ERZ869991.115-NODE-115-length-23306-cov-10.413836_pt1 | contig 23306 bp, 15 predicted proteins | sample MGYA00520862_ERZ869991 | MGnify/ENA primary metagenome ERZ869991 (study PRJEB32232, sample SAMN07284978) | human gut metagenome | biome: human-associated habitat; material: feces | host: Homo sapiens | place: Tanzania | collected 2014-08-11 ...
CCCTCTTTTTATGTTTGTTCTTGTGTAAAATTATTCCTTGTTTTTTGATTTCTTCTTCTTTCTTCGATGTAAAATAATATATCCGGATATTAGCACTAAGGAAATCAGCAGTCCGGAGATAAAGACGAAGAGGTCGGAAAGCGGACCTAAGAGGGGAGAATAGCATCTGCCCACATGCAGTTCGAGGGCTACATTCCAAAGAGAAAGGGGAGTGCGGGATAGTAATTCAGGCGTGGAAACAGGAATGTCTGCGCCCTTGCTATAATCGAAAACTACCGCTCTGCCACCGAAGAAATCCTTGGAGAAACCGCTGGTCAGTGTACTGGAAATCGGAATCATCGAATTGTCATGATGAGACTTCCCAGTGGAGTAGTCCAGGATAAGTTCCTGCTCCGGATACCAGCGGAACAAACCGCTGAACGATCCTATCAGCCAACCGCCCTTGCCGTCGCTTTCAAATACGTTTACTCCCATCGGACTCACCTTTGGAGTCGGTTCCTTGTCGAGCAGTCGTGGCTTCTGACTGAAGGATTTATCTACATAGAGAAAACCCTCAGAGGTAGATACAAGCCAGTTGTTCTCAGCCGCATTCCAACGGATGGCACGGAGCTTGTCGTGCCATACATTGCCGTCTTTTATCTTCTGTTCTGTCTTGTTGAGGGCCAGTGGAATCATCAATGGTGGGCGCAGGCACATACCGGTAATCGCCAGCCAGAGGGTGAGGATGATGGTGGTATAACCTATCTTGTTGTGCCATTTCGCATTCCACACCATCTGCTTGCCGAGAACCTTCATCCTTTCCTTGATTTCTGTAGGATTCAGTTCGTTTTCCTTCAGTTTTTTATCCTGCAGTCCGTTTACTAACAAACGTTTTTGTCTGCGGATGCGATAGGGTAAAATAAAGAGGACGATACCCGTTAGCGATAGGATGATGAGTACGACGGCGATGGCATCTACCACCAGTCTGCCCGTAAGTCCGAAGAAGGCTCCGCTGTGCAAAGCCCAGACAGTCTTGAATAATGATTCCGTTGGAATAAAACCATTTGGTTGGGCAATAATACTTCTTTTTGTGTAAAAACTATTTTCAGAATGTGCGGATTGTATTTTTGTGAAACTGTCCGATTTTTTATGGGTCGTAATTTCGTAAATGGCAGAACGGGTCAGGGCTATAACATTCATGCTGTCTGGAGTAAGTATGATGTCTGCCATCCTTTCATGATGATCAGGGAGAGATAACTTGATCCATCTTCCTCCAAGGGTATTCTTCCCATGAACATCATTCCTCTTCGCCTTGTCAGCTTCGAAATAATAAACGTCCCGAAGGGCTGCGCACCAGATTCTTCCATTTTTGGTACAGACCAGATGGCGGATGTTTCTCTCATCTATTTGTTCTGGAAGTCCTCTGTTGAAATCCTCCCAGTTTTGCATTTTGCTGTCAGTAAGCCATACGCCTGCATAGCCATACGCCAGGATGCCCAGAGGCGATGGTGTAGAGCCTTTGATGATACCATTGTTGAAGTTGCGGATATGATAGGCAGGAGGCAGTAAACTCCTGCTCACGGCACAGTCTGCAAATAGTTGGCGGTGGTTCAGGATAATGCCTGAAACGCAGAATACCAGCATGAATACGGACAGTACGAGTCCGAACCAGCGGTGGTATTTCTTCCATGTAAAGTACTTGTTCATTCTATTGTTCATTATCTTTTATATTTCGGGATGCAAAGGTACTGATAACCCCCGATTCGTGCAATACCTAAAAATAATGATTTCAAGCCCTGCGCCGTATTTATTCTGTGAAATGGATGGGAATCATTTTGGTGGTTGCATATCCAAGAATATATCTTTGCAGCTGAACTCGGGAAGTATAACCAAGATATTTTTTCTCGTTTATCTGCTAATCGTCGGAACAGAGATGCTGATTTTGTAAAACCTCGAGATTTTTTTTAGATGTCTCGTGCAAAGATCTCTCAGCTTATTGCTTTTGAACGGATTGGTAGTATCTCCACCTTCCTTGGGATATATAATGATGCACGGAACAGAAGGAGTCGGTGAGTCTTCGTCAATGTCTTCATATCCTAACTTTCTCAAAATTGTTAGATCGCGACTATAGCCACTCAGTTGTCTAATGACGTATTTGTCAAGCGTCCCTTTCTCATATTTGGGGATATATTTGGTATCTAGTATAGCATTGAAATGTTTCGACTTGTATAAAAAGTCAGGCAGTCCAGTTTCTCCCCGATACTGGTAACTGATTTTCTCTCGATAAGCTTCATGCAACAAACCGTACACATAATGTTCGTATAGTAATGACATATCGAGCACAAACGGCGTGACCTTATTCTCCGTGGCTTCCACATTTGAGAGACTATAGTCAAAATGCTTTAATATGACCTTGGCCAATCGTATGGCTTCCGCATATTCCCGATAGAGTTTATTGGAGCGTATCTGCACAATGGAATTGATGTTGATGTCATCGCTCACATAATCAAATTTCAACAGTGCTTTCGTTACCATCTGGTTGACTTTTGAATATACTGCATTATTACGATTTATCTTGGCGACAAATCTCTGAGAGAAGACAAGGGCTTTCTTTAACAGTCTGTTCTCTGGAGTATCTACTGAGTAGTCATCGTATTCGCAATAAATACGGTCGTATCGTTTTGTGGCGATATTGATGCGTTCGTTTTTGAGCATCTTGATATGCCCCTTCACCTTCTTAAGGTTCTCTTGGCGCTGAACATATCCTTTTCTTAACGACTTGATTCTGTTTACCACTCCTATGAAATGAAACACGATAAGTGGACTAACAACACTGCTCAATGCAGGGGCTACAATGGCAGGCTTCTCCAGTTCAATGGAATAGATTTGGGAAAACGAATCCACCGCAAGGTCAGAGCAGAAGCATGTCATAAACATGCGCAGGAAATCGATTTTCTCCATTCCTCGTTTTGCCGTAACCACCAATGCTTCTTGCTTGTCAATCCATTCTGCTCCAATTTTGAATGAGGCATAGTACCCCCATGCACTATTGTCCATAGGCTTATCCCATTGAATGAGTTGAAGGTTATCGTACCTTTCGCTTTTTTCAACGGGTAAGTCATTCTTGCATAGTTGTTCGTGTTCTTGGAGTTGTATCATTCTATTCGTCTTCTTCATCTATATTTTCTTCAACCTCATTGTTTACTATCTGCACGGGGTGGAGGGACGTCCAGGCATCGAACGCCTTTTCTTTCTCTTGGTCGTTCACGGTCAAGATGCCGTCATTGATATATTCGGCGATGAGTGGTATTATTTCAAATTCCACCTTGCATTGTAGTTCTTCTTTAGAGGATGCCATAAAGTAGCTATGACCCACCATCAGGTCATCAATACACAAGTCGCCACACAGATGTCTTGGGTTTGTGATGAAGGCTTTGATATTGTTGAATAAGTCGATGGCTATTGCTTTCAAGTCATCGTTGCTCAATTTCTCATAATGTTTGACTATCACATTCGGGTCAGACTTTAATGTCACAAATGCAAAGCGGCGACGGAGGGCATAGTCAAGTGTCCCCGTACTTCGGTCTGTTGTGTTCATCGTGCCTATGATGTACAGGTTGCTTGGCACGCCAAACAATGTTTTGGAGTATGGTAATGTCACTTTTATGGGGTGATTGCCTTTGTCTCGTTTGTCCGCTTCAAGCAATGTAATCAGTTCTCCGAATATCTTGGAAACATTTCCTCTGTTTATCTCATCAATGATGAGTACCACTGATTTGTCTGTCTTGGCGTGATATTCTTTCTTGACCGCTTCAATGAATGCCTGAGCATATTGCTGCCAATTGTTCTCACATCCTTTTCCCAAGGCTTGAGCCTTGATCTTCTCGATGTTCAGTGGAGAAGGAGAGTAACTTTCCTCGCGTTGACTTGTAGAGTTTGTACTTCTACTGCTGACGGTCTTGTTCCCCTCTTTCCACCATACATACAACGATGATTTCCCGGTTACTGTAGGTATTTCCCGACGGTTCTCAAATCCTTTTATCTTTTGCAGGTAATCATCAATGCACTCTATAATATCCTTGCTGTCATCGGTCACCACAGCGTTGCATGCTCGTTTGAAGATGCCGTCTTCTGGCTCGTAGGTCACGCCAAGACTTTCGCCATTCTCGTTCGTCTGAACGCGAGGTTTCAAACCTTCGACGAAATCTTCATAGTCAAGAGATTGATGGAATGTCGTGAAGAATATGCGATCGTCCTGCAACTCTTCATATTTTTTCATTACTTCATCGTGATTGTCAAGGTTTACTCCGTCTATACCGAGCACACTGAGCGCAATGGCTGCCGTATTATAGGTCTTGCCAGTGCCTGGAGCACCTTGAAGAATTATGTTGTGCTTGGATTTCAGTAGATTGGCACACTTGTTTGTAAAAGCTTTATTTTTCATATTTTCGAGCCATCCGTCTATATATTTATACTGTTCTGTCCATTTTCCGCAGGGAGAGAATGTTCCTTGGGTGAAAAGCCCTGGGCGGGGTTGTTTGTATTCGTTTGCCCATGCTAAGATGTGCACCTTTCGGAAATTCTCGTTAATGTACTTTTCTGACAAATTTGGATCAGTGAAATTTTCCCCTGTGATTTGGCATAGGGCGATAGCCTGACCTCCTTTTCTTACCAGGACAATATTCCCGTTGTCTATATGCTTGAAATTGTCACACTGTTTGTCGTCCCATTCTCCTGTACCAATCACTGGCTCTTTCTCTAACAGCATGAGTGTTGGATCTATTTCCGTGCCATTTTTCCCTTCTGGAAGATGCATTTGTATGTGCCAGTATTTATCATATTTCATGTTTAATGGACTATATGTTGCGCCATGTTGCGCTATTCGTACTATATCGTCTATCGTTGTGTCTTTGCTTATCCAATATTTCTTTGCCCCCACAACAATACCGTATTCAGACATGGCTTTTTGTAACAAGGTATCAAGTTTGACATCCTGTACTTTCTGGTAGAAAATCTTTATCTTGTTGTCAGTCTCAGTGCCATTGCCAGGGTTGGCTTCATGCTTTTCCATCGTGTTGTCAACATATCCGACAAAACGGCTTGGAGCAAAGTATATTTGAGAATCTACAACTTCTACGACATAGTTTCTCCCTTGGGACATCCTTTGGATAGCCCAGTCTTTATGCTCGTTGTCTACCTTGCCATCGAGGTAAGAGTAAAGCGTTTTGATGTTTTGGACTATATCTTCGCGCGTTTCTATGAAATCGATTCTATCCATAAGCGTTTATAGTTTTTCTAAATTCTTTTATTAAAAGCTCTATATTACTCGCAACCTTATTGATATCGCATTTTGTGACATCCAATTTAGACTGGTCGCAAATTACGACTGGTTCTTTTTATCTATATTATTTGCCATATTTCTATCTTTATCTTAAGGTCACAAATTGTGACCTTAAACGTGTTGCTACTTATTATTGTATGCAAAGATAGTGCTTTTAGCCTTTAAGCCGCTATTGCACAACCCCTTTCTTCGAAAAGAACGTAAAATCAATAGTTTTATTGCGGTGATTGTACTTTTAGTAATCGTCTCACTCGTTGTACCGTACTCACACCATTACTAGTCAGCTTCGCCACATCTCGAACGGAATACCCCTTGTAGAGCAAACTTATTACTTCTCAATATTCGGTTTTCATCTGTTTTTGTTTTTCAATTCTTATCATCGTCAAACGGTAAAGAAGAATTGAATTTATCAAAATCAGAGCTGAATAATTTGTCTTGTATCACACGGTACTTCTCAAACTCTGACTCTGCAAAGCTCTTGGCAAATTCAGCAGAAACCTTTCCTGCATCATGTAATACGGCATCACCTCCAGCTTCAAGAATAATATCAATACGCTTAGCCCAATCTTCCATAGTCATTGGTATATGTCGATTTGCCATACGTTCTGCCAAGTCAAGCACTGAGTTGACAAGTTTTCCCATATCTTCAAGTTCCACTTGTTTTAGATAGTTTTTGGCGATAGCATCGAGGTTGTAGAACTGCGTGTTGCGTCGCACCTCTCTCGCACCTTCCTGTTGAACTACCGAGATTTTCTCGGTAGTTGTCTCCTTGTTCAATTCATTTGTGTCATATATATTTTTAAGATGCAATCCGATATTATCTGTAGAGCAGTCAAAAAGTTGTGCCATAGCCTTTTGAGTAGCCCATACCGTTTCATCTTTATATAACACTTGTACGCCTTGTTCCTTACCTTCTGCCACGAAAGTCAGGAATTCCGCCGTACTGTTTCGTATTTCAAATTTCTTTGCCATAATTTATCACTTCTGATTGTCGTCCTTGCTGTTACTTACAGATGCTGCCTTATTATCAATATTCTGAATATTCTTCCTCATATTGCTAAAAATATAAATTTTACCTTTCCAAAGATACGAATAATGTTTGAAAATTAAACTGCTTACTTGTTTGGAGGCGATACTATTATGATTACTGACGATAGTAAGATGAAAAAATACAAAACAAAAGATTTTTCTATTAAATCCCAATCGGTCACCAGGAAAAGCTTCTTGTAATTTTCTAAAAACCGATTGGGATTAAATGTACGCCTTCGGAAGAATTTGTTCATACTTACATCGTTTTAAGCTTCCCTATCACTTCTTCATCCGCCGGCAACCACTTCACCATACCAAACTCTTCCTTTGTAAGCCATCGTGCCGCCTCATGTTCCAACAGCGTAAGGCTTCCGTCCACCACTCGGCAGAGATAGCAATGCATAGTAAGATGAAACTTCGGGTAATCATACTCTACGGTCGTGAGAAGCTCGCCAACCGAAATGTCTGTAGCCAATTCTTCACGAATCTCCCTGCGAAGTGCCTCTTCTTGACTCTCTTCCGCTTCCATCTTACCGCCAGGGAACTCCCACCAGTCTTTCCACTCGCCATAACCTCTCTGAGTGGCAAAAACCTTGCAGCCATCGCATATGACAGCAGCAACAACTTCAATACGCTTTCTTATTTCCATTTTCTTACACAGCATTTAAGAAACGTGGCAGAATGGGCTGATGCATCTGCCAATTGATTTTCATGGGTTTGTCACCCTTTGAACTAATATAGTCTACCAAGCCGAAACAAATGAATGGGCAAGTATTGCCGAAACCATCCTTTTTATTTTCTCGGACAAAGAGCAGGAATTTCTTGCCATTCTCCTTTTGTCTGACAAATCGCTTGCCCTTACCCGTATGCGAGTCTGTATTCTGCGACTCCCAATGAAACTCGTATTCACTTACAACATAATCATTATACATCGTCTCAGCAGAGAAATCCTTGTCAGATTTATTCAGCGTCACAAAAAAGAGTTCGGTATTTAGTTCTTCTATGTTGAACACACCTGCAACCGATCCCTGCATTTTCTTTTCAGCTGTCTGCCTACCAAAGATTGCAAAAACCTCTTCACGCGTATAACATCCATATTGCTCCAGAGCAACGGGCATACCCTCACCTACAGAATAAGTCTTTTTGTCAAGATTAGAAAGAACATATTCTGCCAACTCCAGTATTTCAGACACAAAAACAGGATAATGCTCCAAACTCTTTAATGCTTCTTCAATGCTACTCACGCCTATCTTGCTAATCTTATCTCCGAAAAGACTGTAATAGAGCATCACAGCATACGTTTCTTCCTGTTTGCCGCAATATCTGATATCGCCTTTTGCCTTCATCACCTTACATATAAAGTTAAGATATGATAAGCTGTTTACATGCACTAAGTTGCCTATTCCTTTGGTAAAACGCTTGGTGTTTTCGTCCTCTGCATACATACACAGTCCAGCCTCTTTCTTAAAGCTTGACCAGCAATTAGCGCCTTTATATATAAGACGTATATCCTGTCCGTTGTTCGCTATAAACTCGCTGAGCGTGGGCGTAGACGTGTATGAGCGGAGTTCCTTGACGAGGCGCGACTTGTTGTAAATGGCAGCCTTGATATTCTGCAACACATACTCCTGCGCCTTTTCTTCCATGTGTATAGTGCAACCATGCGGTAGAAGAGTGAATCCGTTCCTCACCTGCTCCACCACACTCTTGTCTGTTCTGGTCAGAAGACTTCTGAATCGGCTGGCGAAATCGTATTTCTGGTTTAGTTGGGCAACGAAATCAAAAACCGTCAACTGTTGCTTACCAGGATAAAGACGAAGACCACGACCAAGTTGCTGCAGAAATATGGTCAACGATTCCGTAGGACGCAAGAAGATAACTGTGTCTATTGCAGGAATGTCCACTCCCTCATTGAAGATATCCACAACAAAAAGATAATTGATTTCGCCCTTTGCCAACTGCCTGTTCAAAGTCAGGCGTTCCTCGTCATTATCGGACGTAAGATATGCAGCCTTAAATCCTGCCTTGCAAAACTGCTCCGCCATATATTGTGCATGCTTCTTTGTGGCACAAAATCCTAAAGCCCTACACTTATGTTCGTCAGGCAGGTAATATTGCAAACGATTGATTATAAGCCCTACACGTTCAATGTTACAGAGCTTTTCCGTTAATCTGGTGGCTACATAGCGGTCGCCTTGCATGAGCTCTTCGTCAGTAAGGTCAGTATCGTCGCTAATGCAAAGATACTGGAACGGCGTAAGCAAGCCTTCGTCAAGAGCTTTGGGCAGACGTATTTCTGCACTAATCTGATTATCAAAGTCAGGAAGCAGGCTCACACCGTCCATACGCTCTGGTGTGGCTGTAAGACCGACGAGCAGTTTCGGAGCAAACTTATTGAGAACCTTTCGGTAACTGTCTGCCACAAGATGATGCGCCTCATCTATTACTATATAGTCGTAATAGTTGTCAGGCAGATTGCTGAAAACACTTTCAAACTTCGAATTGAATGTCTGGACAGAAATAAACAGATGGTCGATTCCGTTCACCGGACAAGAATCACCCACCCATACATCTCCGAAGTTGGCATCCTGTAGCACGCTACGATATGTACGGCGCGACTGCTTCAGAATCTCTTGTCTATGTGCCACGAACAACAGGCGATGCTTGCCATGCGTATGCTCCGTGAATACCTTATAGTCGAATGCCGAAATAACTGTCTTACCCGTACCAGTGGCAGCCACTATAAGATTGCGATTAATACCACCTTCACGTATTACAGACAACTTATCGAGGATTTGCTTCTGATGCGGCAATATTGTGTATTTGCTAAGCACGTCCGCAGCAATCTTCGGCTTTCTTATCTTTTCCAGTTCTTTATAGAGTTTGTCAACGCCTCCTATTCTGAAATCCTCAAAGTTGTGACTGTTCCAGTAAATATTGAACGTGGCAAGCGCCGCATCGATTATATGCGGATTCTCCACGTTTGTCACACGTATGTTCCATTCCAGTCCATCCGTCTGTGCCGACTTAGAGAGATTGCTCGAACCGATATAAGCAGTACTGAAACCAGAGTTTCGTTCAAAGATATACGACTTAGCATGCAGACGTTCTATTTCCGTATTATACGAAATACGGATTTCGGTATTAGGAAGACTCGCCAGGCGTTCCACCGCCTTAGCGTCCGTCACACCGCAATAAGTAGTGGTGATAATGCGTAGCTTATGCTGAGGATTGCTGCAGAATCGCTTCAGATGATCATATATCAGGTTGACACCAGACAGTTTAAGGAAAGACACAATCATGCAGATGCTGTCAGCACTCTCAATGTCTCGCTCTATCTCGCTACTTAACGACACGCGGCTTTGTCCTCCCGTGAACAAATTGCTCGTACGAAAGCCTGTCAACGGGCGTACTAATGTACTGTTTGTAGCCTTTAGCCTTACCTCTTCCTGTTTGGACAACACAGCAGAAAGCATCTGCTTTTCATCCGCCAACTTCTCCTTGTTGTCCTCTCCAAGAAAGTCTATCAATCTATTGACGAAAGAGGCACGTTCCTCTGCCGTAAGATTCTCGTCCGACAAACGGTTGCGAATTATGCGGTTAAGATGTTCTGCCATCATGTTAGGCGACTCTGCGCCATCTATATCTTCCTTCTTACACACCAATCCCTCAACAGACGCTTCAAGCATGTCCTGCTTAAGCCCGTCTGTTATCAGATTCTCGTATGTTCCTTCTGTTAGTTTCATCGCTATACTTATGCTATTTTGGAGTGCCTTTTTGTATGAAAACCTCTTTATCTACAAGGTGTTTGAGCAAATGCTAACGGATTTTCGTGGATAGCAGTGATGTTTTTTATTAAGCACATTGTTCCTTTGTCTTTTATTTTTTTCTCCTCACTAACCGCCTTTATCTCGTCAGCAAGGACTTTCTGTAATTTCTCTTTCTGTACTATCAGTTGATAGTCTGCCACTTATTCATTGTTTTCGGTAATCAGCTTTCGCATTTCGTCCATATCAGGCAGAGCATTTCTTAGTTCCTCACGATTGATTTCGCTCGCCATGGGCGAGCATTTTTGAAGAGAGAAACATTCTATATCTATAGTGTCTTGATTTATAGATAGTTGCAATTTGGCAGCCGATGGCTGCCAAATTAAAAATTGTTTCCAATACTCATAAAAAGTTCGCATGTTACGAATACTTCTTGCCGAAAAGCCACGTAAACCAGGAAGTTCACGACGTAACTGTTCGCTTATGCTATCAATAATGGACGTTCCCCATTTTTCTTGACGTGAGCGGTTTGATACGTAAGCACCAATACCAAAGTTAAGTGACAATTCTTCACCGGTAACCATTTTTGCAGCCCTGTATTGACTATGCAAAATAGCTTCTTTAATGACGCTTACCGCTTGCTTATATTGTTGCACAGATTTTTCCATATTAAAAAGGCTATTTGTTCCCTTGTTCCTCACTAAACGCTTTTATCTCGTCAGCAAGGACTTTCTGTAATTTCTCTTTCGGTACTATCAGCTGATAATCCGCCACTCCGATAGGTTTTCCCATATCTTCAAGTGCGAGTTCCACCTCTACACGGTCTTTCTCCGCACAAAGTATGATTCCTATGGTATAGCGTGGCTTCATCATTCAGACCCTTGCTCAACAACAGCATATTGTGTGACCACGGCAAAAGTGCTACTTCCTATTGAGAGCTTGTTGTCTTTATTGTCTGTTGTCATTTTATCAGTCTATATTGTCTTCCCTGAGAAGGTCAGTCACTTCTACTTCAAGCAGTTTGGCTATCTTCATAAGATTACCCAAATCTGGTTGACAAGTATTGGTACCCCATTTTGATATGGTTGTTTTGTCTTTTCCCAGTTGCTCACCAAGCCATTTGTTCGTTTTCTTCTTTTCAGCAAGAACAACTTTTAGCCTGTTTAATTCTTTATTTGCCATATTCAGATACGAATTTGAATGCAAAGGTAATTATAATACTTCACAATTCCGCATAAATGCAGTAATATTTGCGTTTATTTAGCAACTTGGTGAAAAATACTTACCACAAGTTAAGACTACATTTCACTCGTTGTACGGTACTTACTTTACAGAGCCTACCTTGCGTCCGCAGTTTTTCTCCAAAATCTTATTCAGCAGGAAGGTGGCATTCTGGTTTCTTGCCACGCCTCGCTGTATTTTATAAGTATAGGTGACATCCGTGCCTAAGTCTATCTCAAAACAGAAGTTGTGGAACTTGCCCGACGGATCATTCTCCATCTTGGAGAGTTCCAGGTCGTGGGTGGCGATGATGCCGCTAACAGGCAACTTGGAGATGGCTTCGAGGAATTTTCTGGAACCGTTCAACTTGTCCAGCGAATTGGTGCCCTTCAGAATTTCATCGAGAATAATGAGGACTTTCAGTCTCTCGCTTCTCTCACCGCTTGCACTTCCCTTGCAGAATTTCAACAGTTCTTCCAGTCGGATCAGTTCTGCATTGAAGTAAGAGATGCCATGCGTCAGGTCGTCTGTAGTTCTCATGCTGGAGAACATTCTGAAGCGGGAAATCTTCAGATGGTCGGCAAAGACAGGCATTCCTGCCATCGCTAAGATATAATTCACGCCCAATGAACGGAGGAAGGTACTCTTGCCCGCCATGTTGGCTCCCGTGATGATATAGTAGTTGCCGTCCTTGACCGTGAAATCGTTCTTCACCGCCTTGGCACCGAGGAAAGGATGATAAAGGTTCTTTCCCTCGAAGATGATTTCTGGCAATTCTTGCAGTTCCGGTTCGTTGGCTTCGGGATGATTGTATCGGAAGTCGGCCATCGAAACCATTGCATCCATCTCGCTGATCACGTTCATCCATTCCTCCATCTTCACCATATAGGTATTCTTCCATTTCAGAAAACTGCGCACCAGGAAGAAGTCGCTGAGCATGAAGGCATCGGTGAAGAACAGTCCGAGGAAATTGCCACGTCGGTCGTAACCCTTCAGTATCTTTTCCAGTTGGGCGAATGAAGGCAATGCATCTGCGAGCGATTCCTGCATCTCCCTGCCCAACTGGCTTTGGAAATTGCGCTGGGCGATGAGACGGAGAATCTGCGAGTAGGCGATGAGCTGATGACGGAGCTTGCCGCCATTACTGTCTATCTTGTCGAGGGTATGCTTGCAAACGAAGAAGACCACCATGTATTGCAGCATGACCCACCACAGCGGGATGTTGATGGAGATGACGGAGCAGATAGAGAGGATGACAGAACCGATGATGCCGATAATCGCTAACCAACCGAGGACGAGTGAAATCGGAGAACCAAACCATCCCGGTACTTCCATCTGGGAAACTTTCTGCATCGCCTCAGCCACGGCTGCAGAATCTATCTTCTTGCAGTTTCTTTCGCCAAGTGCCAGAAAGTCCATGCGCCAGTCGGGGGCTGCGATTTCCCTCTGTAGTTCTGCTCTTTTACGAATTTCCTCCAGAGAGAGAGGGGTTTCACGCGTGAGGTTGGCTGCTAATCTGTCAGAACCGCCCGATGTGATGGTGCGGCAGATGCGGTTGAAGAGGGAATCCTTGCCGAAGACATCGAGGTCAAAGGCATAGGAATGCTGCGGGTTCAGATACTGTCCGCCTGTTTCAAAAGGAGAGAAGTCACCCTCCCAGGCCTTGATTTCATTCTGATATACCTTGAGCAGGGCAGCCAGTTGTTCTATCTTCTCCTTGTGGCGGTCGTCGATGCGGCGGATGATGAAATAGACAGCCAGGCATAGAACGGCTCCCACCAGAAAATGACGGGTGTCGCCATCGCATGCAAAATAGCAGATCAGGAAACTTAGGATGCCTCCGAAAGCCAACAGTTCGCCTGTGATAAATCCCGTGTTCTTGCGCTTCAGGGCTGTCAACTCCGAAGCATATTGGTTTGCGTATTTCTGATAATTCTCTTTGATATTCATGATTGTCTGCTTGTTTTATTTGCCATGTATCAGCGATAGATGATGGCAAGATGATAAACTGTTTATGGGGTGCAAAAATAGGGATAAAAACAAAGCTGACCAAATAAAGTTACCTATTTTTAAGTCTTTTATGCGAATATTTGTGGAATTTTTCTTTGTGTTTCCATTTATTCCCCGTACCTTTGCACCCCAGAATTATAATCAGTCAATAAGAACGATAGAAAAAATATAAGTTTAGAAGATTATGGAATATATGTCTCAAGAAGGCTATGACGAACTCGTAGCCGAGCTTCAGCACATGGTGAACGTGGAGTTGCCAGCCGTGCGTGATGCTATCGCTGAGGCTCGTGACAAGGGTGACCTCAGTGAAAACTTTGAATATCATGCTGCCAAGCGTGAACAGGGTAAACTGTTGAGCCGGATCAGTTTTAAGCAGAAGGTCTTGGAGAATGCCCGTGTCATCGACAAGTCCCGTCTTAAGAGTGACACTGTAGGTCTGTTGAGTAAGGTAAGGATTACCAATCTTTCCACCAATTGCAGTATGACTTACAGCATCGTCAATCCTCATGAGGCGGACCTTCATAATGGCAAAATCTCCATCAAGTCTCCTATCGGCAAGGCTCTTTTGGGTAAGAAGGCAGGCGAAGAAGTAGTAGTGAAGGTACCTGCAGGCTTGCTCAAATTCCGCGTAGAGAGCGTGGAATTATAATGCCTCAGATAGCGTGGCACTGTAATGAGGATTATTGAGGAATAATCAGAAAATATTGTGGAATTTTAGAATATAGGGAATGGCTGAATTTCAGTCATTCCCTTTTTTGTAAGTATTTAATCTTGTGAATGTTACGTTTTCGTAAACGTTTTCGTAAATTTTTAACATATTTGAAATATATTATAATCTGTTTTTTTGTAATTTTGCAGTCGGAATTGCACAGGGATGTGCTTTTCCATCATGATAATTGATATAATCAAGATGATGATTGATATAATCAGGATGATGATATAAACTCAATAATTCAACAAAAACTATATAAAAAGTAAATGAGACACCTAACTCGTATGTCCCGTAACCTCTTGAGATGGGGGGGCGGTTTCACTTATTTGTATCTTTCCCTAATGCTCCTGTGCTTTAGTGCCATAGGAGTCAAGGCTGCAGCAGATACTGATAAGAGTGTAAAATTCAATCCTGGCGTCCGCTATTCGCAGTGGGCGATTAATTCACGTGCAACAAGTTTTAATGCCAATACCACTCAATGTGGCATGGCAAAAATTACCAACGAAAAAGTCGAAAAAGGGAGTTTCGGTAAGAATAGTCTCGACTATGTTCCTGGTCTTGTTGCTAAATCTATGATTGAAGCTGCAGATTATTATCAAGGCTTCGATTGGTCAAAGCCTTGGTTCTTGAGTGTTAAGGAATATGGTGACAAATACTATGGTTCTGTAGAAGACACAGGTGGCAGTCTTGACAATCTCAATGCAGTAAAGCTCTATATTGGTCTGTATAACAATATAAATGCAACAGAAACAGATCAGAACAACGCAAAGACTGCTATTAGCAGAGCACAGGCAGGGCTCGTAGCTCATGACAAAAGTTATTCTATACAGTCAGGAACTCTTGCAGGTGATGCCGTTGTAGGTGGCTGGTTCCATAAAACAGCTTACAACAATCAGATGTGGTTAGATGGTGCCTATATGGGCAGCGCACTCTTGGCTCAGATTGTAAACTTCAACGGAACAGGAAGTAATGTATTCGGCAGCACAACAAATGACTGGGATATGGTATTCAAACAGTTAAACATTGTTTGGAATATGTGCTGGAACTCTACCGACGGGTTGATGTATCATGCTTTCGAGGCGAATGCTGGAACAGGAACAGGAACAAACGAATCAAAATCTCATGCAAATACTTGGGCAGGCTTGAATGGTACAACTGAGCCTTATATATTCCACTCTGCAGCCTACTGGGGCAGAGCCAATGCCTGGTATCTCATGGCTTTGGTAGATGTTTTGGAAGCTATGCAAAAAGCTGGTCAAGAGAATACAACCAATTATACAACTTTGAAGCAGCATCTCGCAGATCTTGCTGCTGGTATTGCAGCACGCCAGGATTCAAAGACTGGCGGTTGGTATCAGGTGATGAACAAAGATGCTTCCTTCACCGCTTCATCTTACAATAGCAACTGGACTGGCAAACCTGCCAGTGTAACAAATTATATTGAGACATCAGCAACAGCTATTTTTGCAGCTGCTTATTTCAAGGCTGTTCGCTTAGGATTGCTCTCTACTTCTCCTTATGATTATAAAACAATTGCCAAGAATGCTTTCGAAGGTTTGGTAAACAACTACACCTATCTTGATAATAATGGCGACATGCAGATTTGGGGCAGTTGCCGTTCTGCTGGTTTAGGTGGTGGTACCGGCACAGACTATGCTGCTGGTGGCAAGAAATATCGTGATGGTTCTAATGAGTACTACTTGTTGGGCTATGATGTTCCTATGGTTCAACAGTCTGAGGGTATAACCGAAGGCAAGGTTCTCGGTGGCTTCATCATGGCTGCAACTGAGTACGAGCGTGCTTACCAAAACCAGAACAGCAAGCAGATTCTGTTTGCTCGCGACTTGGCTCCAAACTATGACTTCACTACTACTGCAGGAACCCTCGATGCAACTGCTTATGGTGATGGTACCGTTTCTTATCAGTGGTATAAGGATAATGCAAAAATTGCAAATGCCACATCTGCTACTTATACTCCAAGAGAAAGTGGAAATTATTACTGCGAAGCTACTGCTAATGGTAACACTACTATTAAGACAAGCGAAACAACTGTAACTGCCAAAAGTAACTCAAATACTGATAATGGTAGCACAGATAATAATGGTGGTAGTGATAATGGATCTGCGAGTGATGGAACTGTAACTTTTTCAGCTGATCAACTGAAAAACTATTCCTCACCAATGACAGATGCATCAAAAATAGTTACAATTGCTACCTTAGCAGGTTCTGTTAAAAAAGAATCTGGTGGCGATATCAAAGTTGCAAATAGCGCAGCATTTACAATTTCAGTTGCAGAAGGAAAGTACATCAAAAGTATTACCTATACAATAATGAATAGTGGTAAAGGCGAACTGACTTTTGATCCAACAGATGCCAAAAGAGTCACAAGCTCTGATAAACTTACCTATACATACAACTATTCAGACAATAAACTCAGTACTGTAACTGCAACAAATAGTGCCAATAAGGGCGGAATTCAGGTTACATCTATTAAAGTTGTTTATGGAACTATTTCTTCTGTTAAGAAATACACAGTTTCTGCTACAGCAGGAACTGGTGGTTCTGTAACCATTGCAAATGCAGGTACAACTGTCAACTCTGGTTCAGAAGTAGAGGAAAACACCTCTCTTACATTTACTGCAACACCAAACGAGGAATATGAGTTCGTAAACTGGACAGATGCAAGCAACAAGATCGTTAGCGCAAATGCAACTTACACAACAACTGTAACTGCTGCGATTTCACTTACAGCCAACTTCAAGGCTAAAACTCCAGTTACTCCAACTGGAGATGATGTTATCTACAACTGGAATACCATCGGTAGCCAGAAAGAGAATATCGCTGTTTCAGAAGGAACAAAGAATATAAATGGAACTACTGTACCATGTATTAACTTCGGTAGCAACTATAATGCCAGCAGATATACCTATATGTCTATCAAGGACAAATATAATGGTGGTTTTAAGGCTGGCGATATTATCACTATCACTGGTCTTTATACTGGTACTAAAACAACAGGTATTGGTATGGAAATCCATACTACAAGAGATGGCAAGGCAGTCTTTAGCACACCTTATTATGATAAGGAACGTAAGACTTATACCTATACACTTACTGAAGACTGCGACTCACTCTTCTTCGGTCGCTATGGTGGAGCTACTCCTAATGTAACCGAACTGAAGGTAGTTCGTCCTGCAGCTTCGGCAAAGCAGCGTCTTTCAGCCAGCTTCGCTACCAATAATATCAAGGTGATAACAGGCACAACGTCAATCTCACTTCCTGCCATCACCGTTAAGGCAGGTTCTACAGAACTTACTGCAAACGATTACACAGTAAGCTATGAGTCTGATGCTAACGAGATAGCAACCTTGAATGGTACTCAGGTGAACTTCGTATCAGGAAAGACCGGGTTAGTTACTATTACGGCAAAGGTAACTCCTAAGGATGCAACAAAATACGAGGGAACCGAAGCTTACTATCAGATTCTCATCCAAGATCCAACTCCTCTGAACATTTCAGTAACTGATATTGATATGAATGCCACAGATGCTGAAATCAAAGAGCCAGTTGTGAAAGTTTATGGCGAAAATAATCAGCTGTTGAAGTTGGGTACTGACTATACTTTGTCATATTCGGTTAATGGTGGCCCAGTATCATTCCCTAACGGAAAACTGTCTGTAGCTGGTAGCAAATACAACTGGACAGCAGGTGTTTCTACCATCACTGTGACAGCCACTCCTACTGCAGTCATGGGAAATGCCTATAAGGCAGGAAGTGTCGACTTCGTCTATGCAGTGAGCAAAGGTTTGATTACGCCTAAGTTCCTGGATACCTTCAATGGTATAACAGTGAAATTGGCTACTAAGACAGGTTCTAAGGACAACACCAACACCTTTACCGTGCCTCTGATTTTCAATGGAGAAGATGTAAGCAGCTACTTCGACTATACTTACACCATCAGTCCATCTACCAACACACAGAGCGTAAGCGGTAATGTGTTGACCTACACTCCTAAGACTGCAGGAACCTACACCGTAACGGTAAGTGCTAAGCCTAAGACTAATGATATAGATCCAAGTCAGGACTACACCGATGTGTATAATGCTCCCGAAAACATCTCGTTCACACTTGATGTCAAAGATGACTATATCCGCCCTGTAGTGAAAGTCAACCCTATCAGCATCAATATGTACACAGGTACCAGAGTAAGTTCTCCTGATGTCACAGTGACCAACTATAACGGTGGTGCTGTTATCGACGAAACATCCTATACCATATCTTGGACAACCTTTACACCTGGTATCTGTAAGGTGGATGACAACGGCAACATCGAAGCAGTGAGCGAAGGTGATGGTAAGATTCGTGTCACCATTAAGGGTGACAAGATGGAGAGTACTACAGCCTTCGTGACAGTCTATGTTGACGACCCTGCCTTGTATCGCGTCAAGTCAAATGGCGAGACTTATGGCAACCAAGCCACAATGTGGAACCAGGCCAAGACCTTGGCTGTAACACTCGGAGGATGGATGTTCCCTAACGACGGAATACCAGACACAAATATTCTCGATCAGAAAAAGAAAGATCCTGAAAAGCTATCCAACAGCTATCAGTGGGATAAAACATCATCTAAAGCCAAATGGAAGTTGACAGGATTCGACTACTATGTATCAGGAAACAAAAGTAAGAATGCTCGTCAGGAGAACGGCTCCAATGCCATGCCTGAGACAACTACCATCGGAACTGCTGACTTCAAAACATACACAACCGAGGTTAAGGATCCAATGTTCAATGTTCCTTGCTCTGGTTCATTCTTGGTGTTTAATCCTAAGACCAACGGTAAGGTAACTGCACACATCTTCCAGAATGGTGTCTTCGATACCAGCGGCGGAAAGACTTCTTATCGTCCTCAGCGTCGTGTATTCGTAATGGACGAGGCAGGCAACTTCGTAACTTCTACAGCCCACATCGAATCTACCAATGGTAAGCCTACTGGCGGAACATACAATTTGACTGCATACGGGTGGGACTTGAACGGAGGCAAAGCCCCAACGGAAACAGAAGTAGCCAGCCATTTTGATGGCCTTGAAAGCTTCGTGATGACAGAGGATGGTTTTAAAAACAACGTTTATCCAAGTGCTCTTTCAGACGATATCATGCCTAACAATAAGGCTATCAAAAACCATCCAAATGAGAAGAGTGCTCATGGATGGTGCGTATTGGCTGACTCACCTGTCACCTATACCTTTAATGTAAAGGCAGGTAAGACCTACTATCTCTACAACTTCGGTTCAAAGATTGGCTTCTATGGCTTCTCATTCGATGAGGGTGAAACAAAGCCTAAAGTTGATGAGGTAAATTATAATGCTGACGATGCGAATGCGAACAATGAAGTTGTAAAAACTCTTGATGGTCATGTGGCACAGGTAAATATTGCACGTAAAATGGTAGCTAATCAATGGACAACTTGTGTTCTTCCTTTCAGTCTCAACAAGCATCAGGTAGATGCTATCTTCGGTGACACATACAGCATTGACAATAAGAATGGTACTCAGATTCTCTACTTCGACCATGTTGAGGGCAACAAGGCATACTTCGTACGTCACGCTTACAATACGATCGTTGCAGGTAAGCCATTCCTTATCAAGCCAACTAAGGAAGTGACACGCATCAATACAGCAGATGTAACTGACTATCCATACGTTACCATCGAAAATACTGAACCGGCAAAATGGTGTGAGAGTAATGATTATGTTTGGATATCAAGTTACAACACCATGAATATCGCTAAGAACGATTACTTCATCGGTGCTTCTGATGGTAAGTTCAAGGCTTATTCTGGTGATTCAGGAACTGTCAAAGGTTTCCGTGGCTTCCTGAAAGCTAATCTTCCTGCAGAAGCTAAACCTGTGATGTTGAGCATCAGTACCAGTAGCATTACTGATGGTAACGATGGCGAAACAACAGGCATTGAAGACTTGATTATCACTACTGATGGTGAATTGATGCCTGCTAATAGCAGAGTATATAATATCAATGGTCAGCTGGTAAGTGAGGATGCAAGTAGCTTCCAATCATTACCAAGTGGTATTTATATCATTAATGGTAAGAAATATATTAAGTAAGAACGATTATAATCATGAATAAAAAAGTATATTTACAGCCACAGATAAAATGTGCTCCGTTACCGATGGAAAGTTTGTTGGCAAGTTTGTCGCATACTGAAGGTGGAAACAATACTGGAGACACGAAAACTGATGTTCCAGAAATGGGAACTCCAGGAACAGATACTGCCAAGGAGCACTGGGGTAGTATTGACTCTTGGGATTCCTGGGAATAACCCTCCAATCCCTCTATAAATAATTAATCGCCCTGAAAAGGCTGAGCATTCATCTCTATTTGGAAATGAAATGCTTGAGCCTTTTCAGGGCGATTCCTTTTATTCTCCTTTGATTTCCCAATCCTCAATATTACCCTTTGAAGAATCTAAGTTGATACCTACTTTCACAATCGGCTTGTTACAAGGTTTTCTCATGATATATATGCAGATAAACATTTGATTTTGAAAAAAAATACTGTAATTTCAACTTTTTTATCAAACAAGCATTTTATTCAAAAAAAAATATGTAAGTTTGCACTTAGAAATAATGATGAGTAATTATGGTAGAGACAAACGATAGAAAATTGCCTGTAGGCATCCAGTCTTTTGAAGAAATTAGAAAAGGCGAATACCTTTATGTTGATAAGACTGATATCATCTGGCAACTTGCCAATAGAGGGAAAAAGTATAATTACCTGAGTCGCCCGCGCCGCTTTGGTAAGTCTGTGCTTGTCGATACACTTGAAGCCTATTTCATGGGAAAGAAGGAACTCTTTGGGGGCTTGAAAATCATGGAGTTGGAGACAGAATGGGTGAAGCGACCTGTTATCAGACTCGACATGAGTCAGGCTGGTGCAGAGCCAAAAAGTGTAAGAAGCTATTTGGATGATGCTTTCCATACTTTTGAAACGGAGTATGGAATAGTTGTACGTCCAGATAGTTCACTTGCTGTAAGATTTAAGAACATCATAGAAACTGCTTGTAATAAAACAGGCCAGCAAGTAGCAATTCTTATCGATGAATACGATTCTCCATTGCAGCATTCTTGGAAGACTCCTGAGCACGAGGCGTGCACAAGTGTCTATAGAGAAGTGTTTGCCGTCTTGAAAGCACAGGACAAATACGAGAAGTTTGTCTTCATTACGGGTGTCACTAAGTTTACACAGATTTCCCTTTTCTCTGTGCTCAACAACTTGAGTAACATCAGCTTTAATCCTGAATATGCAGCTCTCTGCGGTATTACCAAAGAAGAAGCTCTCCGTGATTTTAAACCTGAAATTAGTAAATTGGCAGCTAAAAAAGAATGGACTTTTGAAGAAGCCGTAACACAGTTGACAACTTACTATGACGGTTATCATTTCAGTCATGAAAACATGGTAGATGTATTCAATCCATTCAGTCTCATCAATGCCCTCTCTGATTCTGATTTAAAGAACTATTGGGCTTCTTCCGGGGCGACCTCGCTGCTACCTAAGTTTGTGGACAATATAGAAATTAGAATGAAAGATTTTGAGAATTGTCCTATAGACAATGATACATTAGAGACTTCTGATGTGACAGGTGGTGGAGCAGAACTGTTCCTCTATCAGTCTGGTTATCTCACAATAAAAGGATATATGGAAGGGATTTATTTGTTAGGCATCCCAAACAATGAAGTTCGCAAGGCTCTCTATAAGATAGTATTACCTGCCTTGACATTGAAAACGAATGCCCAAGTAATATCTACTCAAAATATGTTGTTGTACTCCCTGAAGCTTGGCAATCTTCCTGAAGTCATGAAATGTCTGAAAGCTCTCATAGCCGATGTTCCTTACAGCAATAAGAAACTGGCGAGCATGGATATGGAAGAGCGATACCGCCTAATTCTGAGTAGCATATTTAATGCTATCGGATGCAGGGTGGAAGTAGAAAAAATGATTGCTACAGGCAGAATCGATATGGTGGTAGAAACTACTGGTTTTGTGTATGTTCTGGAACTGAAATTAAGCAATAATGGCGGTGTAGATGCTGCAACAGAACAGATAAAAGCCAAGCTATATACAGAACCTTTCAAGGCAGACAAGCGCAAAGTGATTGCACTTGCCATAGAACTGGATGATTTGGGAAAAGGATTGATTGATTGGAGAAGGGTGGCTGAGTGAAAATATTTTCTGCTGAAAAATAAAAATAGATATTAAATAGACAGGCCAATGGGAACTTTCCGATCTATAGATGAGCTGATCAGAACGCTTGAGCGAGAAAAGATTTTGCTGAAGGAAATGTTTGCGAAGCGACATTCCCTTCAGTTTCGTTATGACTATGCTCTGGAAATGACAGAATACAAGGAGGAACGAATCCGATTCCTGATAGAGAATGGGGTGATTCGTGATACGGGCGACTGTCTGGAGATGGAGGACGTGTATCAGAAATTCTTTGAGGATGTCCTGGAAGTGAATGAGGAAATCAATGTTTCTTCGGTACGTGATTATATCTCTGTCTTGAAGGAGAATATCGACTATTATCTCAAGGAAAATAATGAAACTCGCAAATATAAGTATCTCAAGGAAGTGCGCCGATGTCTGAAGACGATAGCTTTGGCCACCGTTCGCAATGTCTTGGACCTGAAGCGTAATATGGATAATACTTATAAGAATGAGCCTAATTACGAAATCAAGAAATCGAAACTCCAGCGACTGGGCGAGAAAATGAAGAACATATCACAACTCATCACCGAGAGTGAACGGGTGATAGATACCGAACATGTCTTCTTCTCTATGGCGATGGATGTGCAGATGAAAAACGTAGTGAATGATGTGCGTTTGCAACTCAACGAGTCTTATCACAATCTCCTGGAGATAGAACGCCAAATCATCCAATACCTCAATATGATAGATTATCAGAATCGCATCTTCGAAAAGGTGAAGAAACTGAAATATCTGAAAGATCAGTTTAGGTGGGAGGAAGCCACGGATGTAAGACAGGTCGTTGCTGGTCGAAATGCTGTCTGGATGGAACCGCAACCTAAGTATTACATCAAGTTGTCGATAGATAATCTTCGTACATCCGATGAGGCTTTGCAATGTATCAATATTCTGTAACTACTCAGTCATCTTTATGCTTGATAAATAGCCCTTTAGTAAAATCTATGGACTCTTCCTCTTATCGTTAAGA